>OGWD01000014.1_pt1 | contig 22620 bp, 43 predicted proteins | sample 1575981 | NCBI WGS metagenome assembly OGWD01 (sample SAMN07581555, study PRJEB24739) | freshwater metagenome | place: Singapore | collected 2015-04
GTTTCCCAGTCACGATAGCAAGCATTGGTTGAGGAAAAGAAAACCGAGGATTCCTTGGTAAAGGATGCGGTGATTGGCTTCGGCAAATACAAAGGTCGGAACCTGTTTTGGGGCATTGCCACAAAGTAAAAGTTACCTAAATTGCTACGCCACAACACCTTACACCTCCTTATGCGTAAGTGCTTGAACATCAAGCACCATGCTTTTGTAAGTAGGGGTCATGGTGTGTCTTATTTGTGCCATAATCTTGTCACAATTCTGTAACATTGCCCCCTGCGGCCACCCAAGCCTCCACGATAGGGCGCACCTCCCGCACGAACTCCTCCCTTTGGGGTGCGCTCCATTGGGCTGGGCTTTTGCGTGCCAGCCATTGCGCCGCTTTGATGGGGTAGGTCAGCCAGTGTGCTTCTGGCCTTGGCTCGCTAGTGCTTGCTATGGGGTCTGGGAGGATGCCCGCCCAAAGTGCTAGTTGTTTGAGTTGCCCCGGCTCTGGGTTGGTTAGTTGTGGCCTTGCTTTGGCTACCCGCTCCAGCCGCCTAGCCTCCTCACCGTTTATTCCAGCTATGTCCAGGATGCCCTCGACATCAAGCCCTTGTGTCCTTGCGTTGGCTATGATGTCCCCTGCGTCTGCGGCTAGGCTTATCGTTTCGGCCATGGATTTTACGGCCTCTTGGCGGCTTTCCTCCAACTGCCTCACCGTTTTTTTAAGCTCGTTGCCTATGCTTTTTTCGTTGGTTGTTAGGGTCATGCGGATTTCTCCTTGGTTATGCCGTGGCTTCGACAAGCTCATCGGCCTGTTCGTGTTCCTCGGCTGGTGGTTCGATTTCTCTAAAACGCCATTCTGCAAAGCCCCTTTCTGGGTGGGGGGGCTTCGTGCTTTTGGGGTTCTCTAACCCCTCCAAATAAACCACGATCTCACCCGGCTCGCCCTTGTGGGAAATTCCCACGCCCATTCCCCTCACTACATAGGTGCGGTCTTTAATGGGTAGGCTGTTATAATAGATGAGGATTTCGGGCGGGAATCTGTCATCCACGCATACCACTTTGGAGCCAGCCCTCATAGGTTTTTGGCTATCTCCCTCAGTATGTGTCTGTTCTTATAAAGGATTAGAAAGATAGCCACTACAAATATGGCGATGCCAAGCCCTATACCTAGGACGATGCCGAGCGTGCCTAGCATAAAATCAAGAAAAACATTCACCGTTTTTTACCTCCCTTTTTTAGCCCTTTTTGCCAAGCCCCATGGTTCCATTTCGGGCATTCCTTCCGCCTCCGTTCATGCACCCTCAACGCTCTTTGTTTGTAGATTTCCCGCACCCTTTCGCTCCGTTGCACCCTCAGAACCAAGCCTGTCCGTTGGGTTAGCTCGGATAGGCGTGCTGAAAGGGCGGCTCTTGTGTAAGGTCGGCCTGTATTGGGGTTAAGGTATCTGCGAGCAATCGAGGTTAGGCTTTCCGGGGAGCGGTTGGTTGCCAAAGCAAGTAAGGCTTCGTCCAAAGTGTCATCCCTTTTTGTTCGGAGCATCGGGGAATCGCCCTCTGTCTTGATGGTATCCTCGATAATCTGCGCCGTTGCCTTGGCCAGTTCGTTCAAATCCATGGCGGGGTTTTGCTTTTTGAGGTGGGCGAGCCTCTCCCTAACCACATCCTCAAGCCTGTCCACTTGGTCGGCCATATCCACGGTGTAGCTTGCGGCGATGCTGTCCGCTGGGTCTTGGCCTTCAGTTCTCACCGTTTTGCTCCTCGCCCCAAATCAAAAACATAGACAACCTTGCCTTTTGTTTTGTGATATTTTGCCTCTCCGCTTTTTATCGCATCGGCCAATCTTCGAGCGAATGGCTTTGGTTGGTTGTTGTATTTGTTGCGGAGCGATTTATCGTGATATCTTTTTTCTTTCCAAACTATTACGCTTGCTCCGGCAATCTCTCCGTGATTGGCAAAGTTTGAGGCTTTGTAAATTGTCCCACAATGCCCATATTCCTTGTCGGCATACGAAACAACAATGCCGTCTTTTCGCCAGTCTTTTTTCAATAACTTTAAGCTCTTTGAAATAAAGAAGGATTCGGCATTTTTGGGCGTTTCGTCTCTACAACAAAGTCGCCGAAGTTCTATCACCTTTTCGCTTTCCGTTGAGAATCTTTTCCATTGTCCAGCCATTGCCATAGGGCCGTAAAAAAGCCCTCCCGCCATTTTTCCAAGTCCATCAACGAGACGATAACAAAAATGGGTTGTGCATCCTTTGATTGATTTTGAATAGTGCCATCTTTCGATGAATGGTTCGATATGCTTGCGAAGACATCTTTCGACCATCCATCCTTTTAGATTTTTGTCTGCATTTTGGAGCGAAGGGGTCGGAATCGCACCGCCGTCCTCCCCTTGGAAAAGGGGAAATTCTGCTACTGAACTACCTCCGCCAAAATTCACTCGCTCTCCTTCGCCCAAATCCAATGGGAATGTTTGCTCGGCCTGATGATTTTGCCCTGCTTTTCCAACCATCGGGCGTGGTATTGAATGACTGGTTGCTCCATCTTGAGGGTCTTGGCTATGACCGCCGTTGGGATGGCGTTGAGCAGTAGCCTTTCGATGACTTGCCGGAGCATCTTGATCCGTTCCTGTGAGCGTCCGCCGTCCGTGATTTTCTGAAGCTCGGAGTTGTCCGGGCATAGCTCAAACAAAAGCTTCTCGGCTCGTAGCTGGTCGGACTCGATGGGAGCGGTCTGCATTAAAGGATTTCTTTAGGCTCTATCTTTGGTTCGTCAAACGATGGCTTATGTTTGTTTTAGGTTATTCGACGAATAAGGGCGGTTGGGTTGTCTTGATTCTTTGCTCCGCCAACTTCACATATTCTGGATTTAGCTCCAAAAGGATTGCGTTTCTGCCGTTCTCGATTGCAACTTGGCCCGTTGTCCCGCTCCCGCCGAATGGGTCTAGGATTGTTCCGTCTTTTGGGCATCCGGCCAAAACGCAGGGAGTGATAAGTTCGGTTGGGAATGTTGCAAAGTGAGCCTCCTTGTATGGCCTTACATTTACGGACCAAACGCTTCTTTTGTTTCTTTTCCCATAAATTGTCTTTGGGCTTTGTTGCAATTTGCTATGCTTGCCATTCGGATATTTAATTCTTATTCCATTCTTCATTTCAGTTGGGTTGCTCTTTAGTCCTTCCCTTTGTCTTTCTGCTCTTTTAATTGTTCCATTTCCATCAACATCCCAAACCGAATCCTCCTTTATCGCCTCTGAATCAAAGTAATAATTAGGCTCCTTGCTCAATAAAAAGATGTATTCGTGCGCCTTGGTGCATCGGTCAGTTACGCTCTCCGGCATCGGGTTCGGCTTGTGCCATATAATGTCTTGTCGCAAATACCATCCGTCAGATTGAAGGGCAAAGGCAACCCGCCAAGGAATGCCAACCAAATCCTTTTTCTTCAGTCCATCTATTTTTTTATTTATAGCAACTGATTGTGCGTTTCTCCCATCTTTATGTTTGGGGTCTCTCCATTCGCCCTTATCGCCTGTCCCGCAATAGCTATCACCCAAGTTAAGCCAAAGCGTTCCGTCTTTTTTTAGCACTCTTTTAATTTCCGAGAAAACAGCAATTATTTTCTCGACATACTCTTGCGGGGTTAGCTCAAGGCCGATTTGCCTATCTTTTCTTTTGGCTCCGCACCTCCGGCAAATATCCTTAAAAATACCATCTCCTACTGCACCTTCTAAATTTCTGTGTCCTGTTTGAGTCAATTCGCTTTGTTTGGAATCTCTTTTGTGAGAGCATTCTGGGTCTCCCCCCTGCCATTGGGCTGTGCCATAGTCCCGAAGCCCCCAGTATGGGGGGCTGGTGATGCAACAATTTATAGATTCATCCGGCATTTGTCTTAATAAATCTAGGCAATCGCCTTGTCTTATTTCGCAAGTGTTCACAAATAATACTGGGCGATCTTCTTGCCGTTCTCCGTTTGGATGTCTCGGCTTTGAATGGTCATCCCCGCCTTTTTCAAGTCATGGATGCGGGAGGCCAGCCGGAAGATTCCGTAGATCCTCAACGCCTCCAATGCCGTGATTGGCTTGCCGCTTTGCAAGTGCGATAAGACTTGTTGGCATTGCTTTGAACCGATGGGCTTGTTTGGGTGATGGGTTTCCCTCGGCTCAACGAATGGCATGGTTAGTTGGGATGCAAAAAAGAAGCTCATATTTTTGCCTCGAATTGATCTTGGATGGCTTTGATTTTGCCCTTAAAAATGTGCTGGCTCATGCCAATGATCTGAGCCTTGGGGCTTCGAATCCCTAAAAATGAGGATATTCTTTTGATGGCGTGCATGGCCGTTGCATGGTCACGCTTGAAAAATTCCCCAATGCTTTCAAGGGTCATGCCCAGGGTGGTTCGCATGATGAACATTGCCGCCATCCGTGGAACTGCGATGCAATCCGGCCTTCTCCTCGACATGAGTTGCTTTGGATCAAGGCCAAATGCTGATGCGACTGCGGCCACAATCGTAACCGGGTCTTTATGAATTTTACCCCTAAAGAATCCAGTCTTGTGCATTACGCCAAGTTCAACGGCTAGGTTTTGAACAACTTGCTTGTATCCTTCAAAGTCCGCAATGAATGCGTTGGCCTTGGCTATGGTCTTTTCAAACTCACAAACCTTTTCCTCAAGGCGGCTGATCTCGCTTCGGGTCAGCGGGTCAATCATCCGCTCCAATGAGAGGCTTGTGATTTTTGCATTTTGCATTAGCTGGATTCTGGCTGGCACTTGCACATCCAGATTCCTTGTTTCGTTTAGTTGTGTGTTCATTTGTGTTGTGTTCCTTTCTTGGCTTTGGTTGTAGCTGAGTAGCCTTTGACCATCAAAGGCTGTTTTAAGGGCATTTCCGCTCGATTTTGTGGGGTTTTAAGGGCTTTTTCGATCTCTTGGCATCGGATTTCCAGCCTAGTTGTCCTTGCCTCTAGGTCTTTGATGCGATCCCGATTGGCAAATTCAGCGGCCTCCTGGGCGAGTGTTTTGTAATTTGCCCTTGGTCTTTGGGGAACTGCCCCACGCTCAATAGACGCATTAAAGGCTTTGATGAGACTCACGATGGACTCCCGGCGGCTTGCCAATCTGAAAAACTTGAATAACCCATGATCCTATAAAGCGGGGCAGATTCACAGGACGATCTTGGTTGAGGTTTTGGTTGCATGGTTGTTCCTTTGGTTTGTGTTCCTTGGTTTCTACGAAAGCAATTTCTGGCGGCGGCTTGCCAATTCTTGACCGGGCTTCTCCCCCCGACTTTCCAGCCGTTCGCTTCGTAATGATCGAAGGCTCCTTGAACATCCCGCCCCTGCCATCCTATTGTTTTTGCGTAATCCGTCCATTGTGCGAGCGTAGGGCGCACTTGTTGCGCCCTCTCTTTCTTAATATTCTTACTATTATTGTTATTGTTATTATACCCCAATGGATTGACGATAGATGGTCGATCTATTGATGATCTATGGCTCATCTTTGATTCATCTCTGCGCCTGTATCCGGCCAATCTATCGTTCATCTTTTGTAACTGCTGGGCTACCCCTTCATGATATATTGCCCCATCTTTTACCTCATAAACCCTTGCAACTTGAAGCTCTTTTAGGGCAACTCCGCAATCATCCCCGACACTCCTGTTTAACTGCTCCGTTGTGGGAATGTTGCCACCGATCAATAGTTTGCCCCCGGCGTTGGCCTTATACATTAGGCAAAGGAGGTGAATCCAAAGCCCCCTGGCCTCAAGGCTGACCATGCCTAGCTTCTCGTTTGAGAGCCAGCGGTTAGGCTCAAAGGGAAACCAGAAAGAATCCCGCTTCACTTTTTGCCGCTCTCCAAATCACGCTTCTGATATTTCTTTGCCCGTTCGAGGAGTTCCTTTGCCATGACTTCAGCAAGGTCGGCATGGTGCAAAACATCCTTATAAGATTTATGCTGGGCGTGAGTCCATTCTTTTTGAATCTCCTTGAGGCGGCGGGTTGTGTAGCGGAGTAGCTGTTGTAAATAGGTTAATCGTTTCACGCTCATTTTTTAAGAATCCTTTCTAGTTTGTCCCACACCCAGGCCACGAACAGAGCCAAGCCGACCGACCCTCCGAATGTAAAACCCACTCCTAGCCCTATAAGAATTGTCCATTTTACCAAATCCGAAAAGGTTTCTAGCATAGATTTGTCCTTTGTTTATGAGTTTTGTTTTTCCCCTTGGCCGTATATCGCAAATCGACTCAAAGAAGGCTTCGGCCTTCAAAAGAAAATCAATTAGTTTCCTTTTAGAGCCGGACATAGGGGCTTGTGCGAATGGCCGTGGCCGCATCATCGAAAAGGTTTTTTTGAACTTGGTCTTCGGTTCCGTCCCGAAGTTGTTCGATGAGCAAGGCACACCGCTCCCTTTCGAGAGCGGCGACCTGTGCGCCATATTCCTTTAGGATGTTTGCGGTCTGGTTCATGTAGCTTATTGAGATGGAGGATGCGGTTTCCTCAGAATGGGATTTCATCTTTTTTGTCCTCCTCTATGACGGCCTTAATCACCGCCCGTAAGGCCACATCCTTTTTGTAGGGTTGCCCGTCCGGGGCGTTCTTTAGTGGCTGTTCGACCAACCACATCAGCCAAGAAAAGCCCTCGGATGATCTGGCGATTTGGCGGACGGTCTGGCCTTTGTATTTTCCGAAGCCAACCGTCATATCTTTTATCTCTGAATCAGGGGCTTTCTTTTCTTCTACCAATCGGGCCGTGATTTCTTTCACCTCTGCTGGGGTGGGCTGTTCGTATTTGTCGGTGTTGAGTTGCTTCGATTCCTCGAAGCCTCCGAACGGAACTTCCTCCGCCGGGGTTGTGCTGAGATTGCGGTCAATCAAAACGACAACATGGGCGAAGGCTGAGCGGCAAGCCCGACTGATTGCCCTTGTTTGGCACATCGCCCTCTGTGCGTAGGTGGGTCGCTTTGCCCACATCTCCTCATCAAATCCGAGGAAGCCCTCGGCGGTTGCGATGACTTGGCCGTTGTCCATTCGGCGAACCTCCCCGATGCATTTCCAGCCTTCATCGGTGCGCTCGACATCCCTTGCACTTGCAACGCATCCGTGGGCTACTGCGATGGATTGCCAGCCCTCCACCCTCACATAATCCCGATTGCCTATCCTTTGTGCCGTGGCCTTGACGATTTCTCGGCAAGCTCCGGCGACATCGGTTGCTTGGCGGATATGCGCCGCCACGCCATTGATGCCGTTCTGGTGTTGTATGATTTGTGTTTCGCTCATTTGTGGTTCCTTTCTTTTACTGAAGCCCTTGGGCTATCAGCTTGTTTTGTCTTTCTATCTCTGCCAAAAATTCTTCCGCTGTCTTGGCAAAAATGATCTTGGCCGTCATCTTTATCTTATCCCCGAAGTTTCTTTTGACCCAGGAGTTGTCGGCCTTGCTTGCCATCATCTGTTCTTCAAGGTCTTGCCGTCTCCAAGAATTGCAGTTCAATTCATTCCAACTAGCATCCGTCCTTGCGCTCATTGTGTTTCCTCCTTGTGTAGTTTTTGGTAAGTAAGGCTTCCGCCCCTTTGAATCGTATCGTAAATCGGGGCTAGTCTTTGAATGGTTATCTCGTTGGCGGGAACTCGAAAAAGCAAGATGCCTCTCTCTGCTAAGGCGTTATATTTTTCAATGTCTGCCAGGAATCCTTTTCCCCTTGTATGCCGCCCCTTCGTCCATATCCCGCCCTCGATCTCCACCCCCACCCCGCTTTCGTGAAACCAGTCGAGCCTCCATTTTCTTGTGGGGTGGAAACGATATTCAGGCGTTAGCTTCGGGCCGTTCATGGCTCGCCAAACGATCTCGAATTTAGTCAATTTCTTAAATCCCAAATTGAGGGGTTGCGGCTTCGCCTCTCGGCCTGTTTGGTTTCCTCGGCCATCTTTTCAAGGCGGTCTAGTTCTTGTTGAACCAGAAGATAAAACTTGCGCCTCTCGTAATCCTTCTGCTCACAATATTTAAGAACTTCCTTTCCGCCGAACCAAAGCGAGCAGATTAAAAAGATAAGGAGAAATTCAATCATAGAATCCTCCATTTGTGCCACGAGGGGGAGCAATAGGAAGGATTTGAAAGCCATTCATAAGGTTCGTCAGCCTTCATAACGAAGCCCTCCCAAAGCAATCCCCCTATATTATGCTTGTTCATTTTCTCCCAAGATTCCTTGAGGGTTGCGTGGTTGAGGCGGGGCATCCTCAACAGGCGATTCTTGGGCAAGTCGAATGGGGCTTCCTCGATATGGTCAAGCTCCTTCATTCTTTCCGAGTAAGGCTTGGGGTTGGCCGGGTCAAAGGCATCAATCACAACGATTGTCCCGATGCCCTTCTTCTCCCTCATGCCCATAATCTCAACATCAATAAACCTAGAATTTATCCCACTATTCGACAACCGTTCAATCATCAGCGGTGTATTCGATGCAATCCCGCCGTGGCGGTTGTAGCAAAGTCCTGTGAGTTGGTCGAACAATCCCCGCCAGCCGTTCAGCTTTCCTTCGATGGAATGATTTTTGTAATCATCATCCCAAGGTGGAACAGCCGCCCCAACTGGCCTTGCTGGTTTGGGGATGGAGGATTTCATGGGGGCTTTCTATTAAGGCAAGCTAGGGTTGTAAATATTTTTCTGATTCTGCCCTAGCGAAGTGCCAAGCGTAGGTTCCAATATAAACCGATGGCTTGGTTGCAACCACATCAAACTCCCTGTCCGCACAAGCCAAAGCATCCTCCTCGGTCATCCCTTCTCGCATGAGTTGATCCACCAGTAGATGGTAGCTCTCGCTCATTTGGATAGCCAGATTTCCAGCCAGTCGCCAAGGCCAAGGCCGACAAGGATGCCGACCATCACCGCTATGTATAACTTTAGGATTTGTTTCATGGGGCTATCGTATCCCTTTCCCAACCGATGTAAAGCTATTATTTTACTTTATTTTATCTATTCTATCCCTTTGAATATTAAAGACTTATGCCTTGCCCGTGATGCGATAATGCGTGATTGGCACAACTCTTCGCCCTGTTCCATCAAAAATTTTGAAGTCTTTCTTTTGTAAAAATCCTTCCCTTGCCATGGTGTTGAGAAGTTTATTTCTTTGCCCAGCAGAGTTGCCGGAGAAGCCCATTCGCCTTAAAGCTTCATCGGATTTTACCCATCCATCGGGAACTCTGTCTTGTTTTTTTAGAAGGTATTTTTGGAGGGTCTTTGCCCACTCGCCCTCGAACTTCATTTTATTCCAGCCCTTGTTGCTCTTGCTCATACGGGAAAACGCCATTCGCCTTGGCTAGTTGGGGAGAGAACATTCACAATGCAGTCATGGTCGTTGTACTCGCCCCACGCTATGCCGTGTTGCCATGCCAAGGTGCTTCGGTTCCTTCGTGCGTAGCCCATCGCCCCGATGTTTGCCAAGCATCCGATTGACCATCCAATAGGCGCACCCACCGATCTTCCCGCCGATCTATCCACCCGGTGAAGATGCCCAAAGACGCAAGGCTTTTTTAGCATTTCCACATGGTCACGGGTCGCCATCTGATTAAACATAAATCCGTGCCCGAAAAGCGTCCCGCCAAACTCCCTCCACCCAGTTTCAATATCATAGGGAATAATTTGGCATCTCATGTCCTTGCAGACCTGATGAAGCTCGGCCAAGCCAGAGGTTGCACAATGCGAAACGATTGCGTTGGGCGAGTATTGAAGCTCATAGAGTCGATGCTCGTGGTTGCCAACCCAGTAGTAATTACACTCAAGAAGGCGTAAAAAATTTAACCCCGCACGAAAGTCCTCGGAGATGCTTGCGGCCCGATCCGTTGCATCCGGGTTCCGCATCGCCCCGGCACGAAGGGCGGCGAGGTCAATCGCATCGCCAAGGTGCAGGGTTGTGTCGGGCTTAAAACGCTTCTTAAATTCGAGAGCGGCTTTTGTCGCCTTCGCATCTGCAAGGTGGCCGTGCGAACAAGAGACGGCCATAAACTTTTTCCACTTGGTCATTTATCCTTGCCAGTGATTGTGTACCAGATTGCCCGACAATTTTCCCTTGCCGTTGGGTTGGTAAGTTCGAGGTCATTCATGCCCTCGTAGGCAAGCTCCATTATGATTCTCATATTTTGGCGAAGGCTCAGTAGATAAGTTAGCTGATCCGTGGCTTCCTCGATTGCGTTCTCGACTTGCCTTGCCGCAGGCATCGACCAAAGGCTTCCCCCGTGCGCCTTCTGTCCGGCCCTGTATTTCCGATCCAATAAATCACAAGCCGCTAATTTAATTTGTTCGAGATGGTGCTCGTGCGCCTCCGTCATTTCGTTGTTAGGCTTGAGCACAACCTTGGCTGATGTCATTTGTTTTAACGACTAGACCACGGACGCTTTTTGAAAATACTTTTCTTTTCTTTCTTCACTTCGGCTTCTTTCTGGGGACTAATAAGTTCCCGCCATCCTTTCACGGTTGCATCTTCAAGATGGGGCGTTTCCCAATCGAGACGGCGCAGACCCCCAACCGCCTTTGCGATTTTGTGGGCAACCTCATAATCTTCCTCTGCATCCCAACCTGCCGAATAACTGCCCGTTCCGCCTTGAACAAGGGGAACAAAGTCAATCGCCCTTGCCCCCTCCCCTTGGTCAATATGCAAAGACTGAGGGGGATAGCCCCTTGCGTTTGTAACTTTCGGCCCCGGATGCCCCGGCACTCGCCCCTTCTTATATAATTCTTCCTGTTCCTCCTGGGTTCGGGAGGAGCAGTAAATCAAAACATAAAGCTTCTTCGACCAGCACTCTTGAAACCATTTAGCAACTTGTTTTTGGAATCCTTTCTCAAGGTTCTTTATATGCCCAAGACTGCGCTCCTGTGCCTGTTTAAGCGTCATTTGTTTTCATACCGCACCCTCCAAACCTCCGCCTCGGCAATGGCATCGGAAAGGGCTTTTAATGCAGTTGCGTATTGTTTGGTAAATTCTATGGGGGCTTGGCCTTGTTTCTTTTCAATCTCATCCCATTCAAGAATAAGTCGCCCAATATCCTGATTGGACGGGACGGGGTAGGAATAGGAAAGAGTTTGAGAGGTGGCGCAACTAGTGACGATCAACCCAGAAAGCGTTGCGATCAATCCCACGCACCCAACCATCAATAGCTTTTTTACGGGCTTCATTCTTTTCCTTTATCTCCTCGTCAGATTTTTGCAATCTGGTTTTAGCCCTATTCTTCAACCACCAAACCCATGCCCCCAGGAACGCCCCTGCAACTGCAAGGACTCCCTCGATCATTTTCTCGAAAATTTAGCCAAAAAATCCACAACCTTTTGAAGCGTGTTCTCCGGCTCATCCCCTGGAATCAACTGGGCAATAGCAATAACCGCCCCAAGCAGAGCCGTGATTGCGCCCAGCCAAGCAAGCCAATCCTGTGAGTTCACAAGCAAAATTAGGTTTTCCATAGCCTTGTTCCTATGTCAATCCTACCATTTCCCAATCGGGCATTTCTCCGTTTCAATCCACCATTTGACCTTGGTGCAACCGCACTTTTTGTGGTTGCATTTTCCAAGCCCACCCCTTGCCTCCTTATCCCAAAAATTGCAGTTCAGGCATTGTTCCCTTCTTTTGTTTATCAATCCTTCCTTGGCAATAGGGAAGCCCTTTTTTGCCCATCCCTCAAGGGATTTTATTAAGTTCCCAGCCATATCAAAAAAGGAAGGCTCCAGCGGTTCCCCTTGGCGAAAATGGTTTGCCAGCCTTTGATGGTCTGCGGCGGTCATAAAAACCCTGTCCCCAACAACCCTGCCGTATTTTAGGACGGTCTTCATGTAGCCTTTTGGCCTTTGGTCTGCTTTGGCCTCAAGCTCCTTCAAGGGAAAACTTACCATTTAAGGAGCCTCAACAGGGATTCCAAACACGGTCAAGGCAAGGCCACAGAAAATGCCGTGGTTATCTTGCCCATAAACAGAAAAGTTTTCTCCGGCTTCAAGGGTTGCCAAAACTCTTTGAGTTACATTTTCCAAATGAGCACCATTGCAGGTGCTCATTCCCCCATCGAATGTTGTGCAATCGCCCGTATTGCCAGCCCCAAGCTCAACAAGATGCTGGTTGGGTTGGTCAATCTGTCCATTCACAACAAGGTCATCATCAACTGATAAAAACCATAGTCTGAACTCGGTTGCTATTTTTAGTGGGCCGATAGTTCCTGTCGGGGTTTTCGGGCCTGTGCATCTATTAGGGTAATAGTTTGATGACCACGATGGGCATTCAACATTGGGAATCTCTACGCTTTGATTGTATTCGTAAGTTCTGCCGCAACAATTACTCAGATATTGGGCTGGCCCTTGGGAGAAATATTGATTAAAGGCAGGCCAACAATTCTCATTATAAATTGTCCCGACTGCCGCCATGTTAGGATTTCTTTTTAGGGCTTAATAGCCTATGACCGTAATGCGATAGGTTCCAGAGCCGATTGTTCTTGAGGCACTGCTTCCATTGATTGCGGTAAGACAGACCGTGTTGGTTGCAAAAACAACTCCCTGAATAACGGGGCCAGCCGAAACAACCGAAGGAAGGCCAAGCAAAACAATATCGCCCTCAAGTGCGCCCGTGACGGTTACATTCCCAGCCGAGATCGAATGCCCTGATAAAGTTCCAAAATTTACCGAGGCCGTGGTCGTTAAGGTTCTTATGGTTGTTGGAAGAACACCGTAAGTGGATGAAGAGGCAATCAGTCCAAGGGAAATAACATTGGAAACAGCATTTGCGCCAGACGGCTTGGCAATGGGGGTTGCGGAATAAAATCCAAGCCCGTCATTCCATGCGATATATTCAGTCGAGCCATCGTAAAGTTTCCTGTTCTGCCAGTCTATCGAGTCCGTTCCGGCTGAATCCTTTGCCTTCCTGTTGGCCGCATCAATAGAACCGCTCGCCCCGGTTGTCGCATCCTCAACAAAAAGATTGTCCGCCTCTGTTTTTGTGTAATAGCTTGCTTGTGGGCTTGGAACGGCATCGCCCGTTGAAACCAAATCCCTCCTGACCGTGACCGATCTTTGTCCAAGGGTCTTGATGCCTGTGCTATCGGTGGATTCGATTTCAAGCGTGAGTGTTTTCGAGGTGTTGGAAGTTGTGGAGAAAAGCGCATCCAGTTCGGCCGTTGCCATGGTGACGGTTGCGGAATAATACTTTGCAAACTCCACGCCACTTGCATCAAGGGTCAGGGCTGTGGTGATATTTTGGTTTCCCAACGCACCGACAAACGAAATATTAAATTTATTACCGCCATAGGCATACCCAACCTGAATGGTGCTTCCGCTTAGCCCGGTAATTGTATTAAGAGCCGACTGAAGATAAGAGCCCGTTTGAAGCGGAGAACCCAAATAAACAGCCTTGGATGACCCTCCATATCCCATAACCAGAGAGCCGCCAATGGCATCTGCACCAACTGTTAGGAGGTAGGTTTCATTGGCCGTTGTTGCCCCATCCTGAATTTTGGTTAAAGTCACAACCCCGGCAGTTGAGGCGGGGGAAAAGGAGTCGCTGAAAATTGCAGGGCTTCTTTTAAGCCTTACAATTTGTTCGGCCTTAATATCGGTGGCGGGATTTCTTCTTGTTGAGATTTGAACCGTGGAGGTTGGGAAAAGAGTGTTGGCAACCCCGCCAAAAGACAAAGCCGTGTTTGCTGTGGCGGCCTGTATTAGCCAAGCGTTTGTTTCTACACCAAAGGTTGTGACAACAACATTCCCAGCAATTCCAGAAACTGCATTTAGGACTTGGGTTGTGGTTGCATTATATGGAATGTTGCCGCTGGTAACGGGGCCGGAAAGGGTAAGCTTAAATTCCCCTGAAGTTGGCTTGGCATCTATTTCCCCAATCCCAACCTTGAATGATGGATTTGAAAGAATGGAATCCGTAAAAGTGTTGATTTGTGGGCTTACATCCACCACCCGAACACGAAAATCATAGGTGTCGTTCCTAAAAAGGGTTGGCAAGATATTTCCCTTAACGCTTCCCGCATTGGACAAAATGCCCTTGCCGGAGCTATCTACCACAAAATCAATATTGGTCGCCATAATTTATATTAACCCTTTGTGTTAAGTCTCTTGGTTCTTTGGCCCGTATAGTTTTATCTGGGATATTTCCCCGTCGTTGCATACATTTACTGTATATTCCTGCCCTGTGAAAATAACCTCAACCCCATCCTCACTTTTGATTCTACACTCAATCGGGCCGATTGCGGGAGAGCCATAATCAGCCTGTCCCTCGCCCATGGGCTTAATATTCTCAACCCTTGCGATGACGCTCTCAAACCAGCTTTTGTGAAACTTCGCACCCTTGCCCCCTGGAACTGGCGGGAGTCTTTGAGGGTGGCTATATTTGCTCATATATTATAGCCCCTAAAATAGTCTTGGAATGACAGGGTAATTTCATTGAAAAGCCCCGTTCTCTTGATTGAAGTTGATCTAAGTTTTACTCCGTAATATTCAATCGCCGTGCCGGGATACGAAAAAAGAGCATCTTGAAATGGCCCAGAAATAGCCTTGGGAATTTCAATGCCCCTAAATTCGCTGGGGAGGTCTGTTATGAGTGGTTGATATGTGCTAAAAAAACTCAGTTCATTGTCTTCTGTTGCTTGTTCTAAATAACTGATGGAAAGAATATATGGAAATGAAACCCACGATCCCTTTGAGTCGCCTGTCGCTATGATGGCAAAAAATTGGCTTACGGTTAAAGTTCCATCATTAAGCTGGCTCGGCATAAGCTGTTTCCGTCCGGCTGGCAGAAGCGTAATTGTCGGCGGCGGCAAATCAGATTCATCTAGGCTTGTCGGCTGTTCTGGAACTTCAGAGGCAGGCTTTCCAATATACTGCTCTGATTCTTTTAAAATTGCCCCGACATATCGAACGATGACTTGTTTTAGCCCCCCGTTAATGTCAGTTGAATTAACCGTCTCAACAACAAGGGTTGGAAAAATGGGGTGTGGGTCAAGATAGCTTGGGTTAAATGCGGCAACTCCGGCGGGGGTCATGGTATAAGTCTCAACCAAAACCCCAAGTCCAATGGTATTCTTTGTGAAGACCGAAGAGTTCAGAACCTTTGTGGTATCAGTAAGGCCGATGATTGTGGTTGCCATATAAATTAGGTTGCGTGGGCGTAGGAGCGGATTTCTTTTAAGTTCTCACGAAGCTCTAACAAGACTTGATAAAGAGTCGCCTCCGTTGCCAAGGCTCCGGCGGCATCGGCTCCAGATTCTTCTCCTCCGGCCAATTTTGATGCAAAAGATGCGGCGGCATCGCCAGCGGAGGAAAGACTGGTTGCCATTGCGCTCGCGGCAGAGCCTGCCTCGCCAAGAAAATCGGAAACCATATTACTGACACTTCCAAGGCTATTTAGCCCAGCGGCGGCTCCAAGGCTTTCTCCAATCATGTTCTTGCTTGAAATGGTGAAGTCCTTGGCAAACTCAAACAACTTCTTTCCCCAATCGTCCAAATTTTTTCTTGCGTCTTTAAGAGAATTTTTAAGTCTATTGGCCTCTTTTTCTAATTGTTCCGACTCATCGGTAAGTTTTCTAAGTTCTTTTTGCAATTCTCTTATTTCTTCATTAGCTTTTAAAATCTCATCTTTTTGTTCTTTGATTGCTTTTCTTGCAATCTCGCTTTGAACGGCCCAATTATCATAGGCTTTTCCTTGGGATTTAAGCTGATCTCTTATAAAGTTAAAATATTCTTTATCTCGTTCTTGAATTGCTTTGTATCTTTCCCGAAGAAGCTGTTGCTCAAGGCTAGTCTCAAAGCTTGTCGGCTTTTGTCCCGGCCCCCTACCAGTTCCCCCAAACCCAGCCGCTTCAGCTGCGTTCCTTTGCAAAAGCAATTCAATTTCATCCCTGACTGCCTGTTTCCGTGCCTCTATGCTGGAAAGTTGCTTTGTGATTTCATCTAGCCTTTCCCTTTCCTTGGCCTGCAGGTCGGCCATAAACTTGGCTTCTATCTTATACGCATCTTCCCTTGCTTTTTCCTCTGCCTCAAAAATCTTTGCCCTTTGTGCGGCGGCGGCTTCCTCCAGTTTTTGAAGCTCCTTGATTCTTTCCTCTTCGGCTTTCTTGCGGTCTTCGATTGTTTTTTGATCTAGCTTGGCCTGTTCTTCTGTCTGTGTTTTTCTGGCCTTGGCTTGGGATGCCTGTTCAACGGCATACATAAGACCCTCATCCCTTAATTCTCTGGCAAGAACAGCAAGCTCTTGATAGGGCTTTTGTTGTTCGGCTATCTTTTTAGTTGTTTCATCTAAAATATCATTTCTTTCAAGCTCAAGAAGCTTTTGAACGATGGCCTGTTTGGTTGCCTCGTCTGCCTGTTTTTTGGTTGTGGCAATCAATTCCTCCATCTTTTCCCTTGAGCCAGTAAGCCCAGCAATGAAGGATTGAAGTTTGCTTTCGTTTATCTTTTCAAGATTCTTTCTTAATTCCTCGGCTGTTTTATTTAGAATATCAGCCTGTTTGCTTGCCGTCTCGAAGGAAGGCCCAGCCATGGCAATCTTTGCAATCTCCTTGTTGGCCTCTTCAACGCTCTTTGTGGATTGCTTAACAGCGTCATTAACCTTATTAAAGGCATCGACAAGAGCCTTCCCAACGATAACCACCGCCGTTGCCCCAACGCTTGTGCCTATGATTTTTGTGAAGGCACTTAGGGCGGCACTCGCCACATCGGTTGCATTCTGGGCTTGCCCTAATTGATTTACAAAATCCCTGACGGCTCCGCTAGCCTTTCGTCCTGTGGTATCCACGCCCCCAAGGCTTTTTTCATAACGCCTAACGCCGGAGTCATCGGCATCGGTGATGATCTTGAATGTTAGTGGTTCCATTTTAAAGAGCCTTCACATCTTTTAGGGGAACGGATTCCCCATTCCAAATCTTGCTTGTCCGTGAAATAATCAGCCTTGCCATGCTTGCGATTTCAGAGGTCAATCCCTTGGTGAGTCCGGCTTGCTGAATTGCCCTAGCCCTCGCCACATCGGATGAGGGACGAAGGGGAAGTTTCCCTGAAAAATCCGAAACCCTTTGGCTTTTGTCCCTGAACCTATGGTCAAAGACCCCAACGCCGTTAAAAATCTCAAACTCATATTTGCCAGCCCCGTTGATTTGGATAGTCGCCCCTCCCCCATATTTTTGCCCAGAAAGTCTTGCCATTGTTGCGGTGCCAAAGTCGCCACGGCCAAAGGGTTTTCCAAGTTTCTCGGAAGCCAACGCCCAGCCAATCCTTAGCCACTTGCTTCCCTGTTGTCTTGCCTTGATAAATCCCTTGGATTTTCCGGCCATCTTTTTGCTTTTGTCTGCAAACTTTGCCTTGCCCTTTATTTCAACGGGCAGGATTCCCCCTGGCAAAATCTTCCTCCTTATTCTTGGCCTTCCCCCCCCAAGCGGCTGACGGCCAGAAAGTTTTCTCTCCCAGTTTATCAGTTTATACATCCCGACATATTTACCAGTTCCACCCGGCCCCTTATTTGGAAGATTAAGAATCGAGTTGGCAATGTTGCTTCTTTCGGAAAAGGCCGTGTTTTGCGCCGCCTTAAAAGCTATGTTTTGCATCTTCTCCAAAACGCTTGCATAGGTTGATTGATTCCGAACCTTAACATACGCATCCAAGGCTTGTTTTACTTGGGGATAATTTGAGGTGATCCCCGATTGGGCTGTGCTGACTCCTAGAACTGCCATACAAAATTATCCTTGTTAAGAAATGCCAAGGAGGGCTTCCAGTTCCCCCAATTCCTTCTTGTTTGCGCTCGCCCCCCTCCTGACCTTTACCCCGTCAAAATAAAGCCTTGCATGAATGAGTTGTGAAAGGACGGATATGGGCAGTTCCCAAATGATATAATCCACATTCCATCCTGTCGTTTCGGCCAGCGTGTAGATTGTGCTTGCTACTGACGCTGGCCTTACCCGTTTCCCCGGCTTTTCCCATCCCCAAGAACCTCAACCGACCCCCTCCCAGCCTCTTCTATGATTTCAGAAACAATCTTGGATGCTTCCCCAAGATCGCTCTGGTTGAACCCAGCAATCCAATCAAAGAGCCTTTCCCTGAATCTGTCCTTGTCCCAGCAAAGATTGATGGCTTCCCGCCTGTTTTCCTTAATGAGAATATGGACAAACACAAAACTATAAACAAAATAAAGAGAGGAGTCGCCATCATCCCTTACTTGAAGCAACAAAAGCTTGCTCCCCTCTGTATATGGGGCAAGGGGATTCCCCTTAAATGTTCTTTCCCCCGCCACGAAGGATGCGTTCAATTCCTCTAGGATTTCGTTGCTCATGTTAGATTGCCTTTAGAATGGCCTTCTTTAGCTCAGGTTTGGCGTTTAAAGGGACTAAGAGTGTTTGTCCGCCCCTTTGTAGCACTTGGATTGGTTCGGCTCTTTTAACCAATCCTAGAAGCGTTTCTCGGTTTTCTAGTGCGGCCTTCACATACCGAATGGGGGCTTCTGGGTTGCTTTTCATATCAGCCCATTTTGCCTCCATCTCTGCCTTGACCTTATCCCCCTCCCCGCTCTCAAACCAGAAAGTCACCTGCCTAGTGCCATCCTCTTTAATCAAATGGGTTACTGGGTCGCTGGTTCTAAGCTTTCCCCCAAAGGCCGCAACGGCAGAGGCAACCTTTATATTGGTTGTTCCCCAAAAGCAAGTGCCTTCCATAAGTTTAGGATTTCAAAAGGGATTGGAACCCCTATTTACAGATTGGGATAGCCTGTGGCAGAGACATCCAGAGTCACAAACGCATCGTTTGATTTATTGAAAGTAAGGCTATCAACACGGATGTTTGTTGAAGTGGTTGCATTAGCCATGGCAAACGCACCGCCAACAGTTAAGGAAGTATTCGCCCCAGTAATGGCAACGCTTAACGAATAGGCAGTTGTGGGGTTGTAATAGGCAACGGCCTTGATGTCGCCGGAGTTATCACGCACCTCATTCTTTTCAATGTTTCTGGTTTCGCTGAATGATTGGACAAGTCCAACCACCTCGGTAGTCAAACCGAACACTAAACCACTTTGACCGATAGTTGTTGCAGGCATTGTATTTTTCTCCTTTGTGTCAAACTTTTAAGGATTTCCAAGAAGCCTGTTTTTGATTATCTCCCAAGCCGCCGCCAAGATTGCAAAGACGGTTGTGCTGACGAGCCAAACCCTTCCCTTTAAGCCGTGGGCTTCCTGTTCTATTCTGTCCATCTTGGTTTTGTGTTCCGTTAGAAGCTCCAGGATATAGGTCTGCCGGGTCTCTATCCTCGCCACCCTCTCCCTAATTTCTATGAGAACTCCGTGATCTTCAGCACTCACACTTCACACTCCTCCGCCCCTTCACAGATTCTAACGCACTCGGCTCCTGTTTCGTCATAGAAGCGTTCTATGTAGCCCTCTGATTCTAAATATTTTAACGAGGCCAGAAAATCCGTGTATGTATATTCACTCATCTTTGTGGCAATTTGGGTCAGTCTGGTGAACCTCCAGCGAATGAAAATAAAACCCCGCCCCCTTTAGAAAATACTCGAAACTCTGCACCAGATCGGCCAGAGATTCGGTTGTGGTCGAAGCGGCGTTCACCGTCTTGACCCCGTTGTGGTCGGTCTCGGCGAGGAAGGTGTAGGTGGTGTTCATGCGGAAGGGGTTAAGGGGTTAAGGAAAACACACCCTCACCTTGCGGGAGGGGGGCCGTTTCGCCGAAGCTACTGCGGGTTTTCAAAGCGGTTACAAATAGTATCCAGTTTTTGTGCATTTCGTTTCCTATAATGATCATTTTTTATAAGTTTCGTGCGTTAGATTCCACTAGGCACGGCGGGGGCGACAAACTGGACGGCATCGGCCTCGGTTGCGGATTGGGCGGCGAGGATCAATTCCTTGCACCGCAGGTATTCGTTGCGGCAAGCGGCGATGTAGCTCTTGATGGCCTCGCACCTTTCTGGCGGGTAAATGCCGAGGGCGGCGTTTTGTTGCTCAAATGGCTGGACATGGGTAAGGATAAATGATTCAGCCTGATTTTTGATTGAAATTATCTTGTTTTCTTTCATTAGGAAACATCCAGAAGCCAATTACCTTGTGACTGAAGCTGGGCAGATGGGGTAGCCGTTGGGGCAACCGATTGGTCATTTACACATTGAATCTCTGGCCCAAAACGATTTGAGCTAGTTGATGTTGTCGGGCCTCCAGTAAGCGTCAAAAGAGGAGAAGGGTTGATGACCATAATCTGCGTTGTCTGAGCTTCGCCTCCGTACGGATAAATGTTTCCAGTTCCATCTGATTCAATCATCACGGCAAAAAAAGTGTTATCGCTTGTTGAGTTTCCAAATCCGTTTGTAAGCGAGGTGTATGAGGTTGGCGTAAGATAGGATGCGTTATATCCAATAAGCCTTGCCTGTATAACTCCAGATTGAAGAGCAAACTCAGCACCAAATCCCTTTGCTGTAAGACCATCTTGATTCGCCCAAGGAGCGTCTGTTGCGTTTCCAGTTCCGCCAAAAACAATCCTAATTTTTGAATTTGTGGATTTGATAAACATCATTCCGCTCAGAGCGAACCGAATCTTTTTGGAATAGTCTATTGTAGATGAACCCGATGACAGAGTTGTTCCAACTGGGTCATACCATCCAATCTTGCCGTGGCCAGGAGCCGCTGTGCCTGCATTTAGATTTATCGTAAAAGAACCCCCAGAAAAACTTCCAGCCGCAACTGGTGATGTCCCGCTTGATCTTGTGTAGTTACCGCTAAAACCAATACGGCCAGACCTTGCCCTTGCCACATTAAACAATGATTGACTTATTGAGTCAGCTCCCCCACCACCGCCGAAGAAGGGCATGGCTAGCGGCCCTCCGGGCCGCGAAGAGAAGATAGGAGATAGGAGATAGAAGATAGGGATGCTGGCAGTGCCCCTATCTCCCATCTGCTATCTGCTATCTGCTTTTGCATCTTCATGCGCTTAGTATAAAATATTTCTTGCTGGCTGCGGAACAGATGACATTAACGCTGTCGGTCGGCACAAATCCCGACTCAAATACAACCCCTCCTCCATTCTTGGGAATGAGAAGGTCATCCGTTGTGGCGTTGGCTCCAAAGTTAATATACATGTCGGTGTCGGAGATGTTTTGAATAAGCAGATACTTTCTATCTGCCTGCGTTGCGTTTAGTGGCGCAGGAGCGACTGCGCTTGTGTTGGCGGTAGATGAGGTTGTTCCCCTTGTTTTTGTTACTGGCCCGTTTCTTGGCTGGGCCGTTATGGTTCCGGAGATGGGTTGAGTTACCCCGCTTCCATCCACAAGTAAACGAGTGGACGTCACGGTGAGATTGGCCGGCACAAGTGTGGTTAATCTTGAAAGAAGTCGCTTAAACAAGGATATTAACGAAAATGTTCCAGTGTCGGAGGTCGCTGCTGATGAATTTGTATTCCCGATGAGTTCAGTAAATCTTTGAAGCAATCTCTTGAAAAAAGACATAAGGCTATGACCGCCAGAATCGTCGGTTGCGGGATAATCATGGGTGGCTCCAAAGCCTGCCAAGGTAGCCGGAATTGGCGTTAAAGGCTGGATTTGAATCGTGGAAAAATTAAGTCCAGCTGAATTATGCCCTCCATACGCTGTCCATTGCTGAGCCCTGTCTAGGCCACCCCCAAGGCTTGGGTTAGTTATGACGGCTGAACTAGCGACGTCTTCCTCTATGCGAAGAAACCACCGGCAAGCAGAACCATTGCCCGCTTCCGGCTGTCGCACAAGTTGTGGGGCAAAATCACCTATATTTCCATAATATGCGCTCACATGCTTGTATGATACTTGTGCGGTAAAGTCGGAGCCAAAAATTGGCGGATGGGAGTTGCCGGTTGGATTTTGAATCTGGTAGATGCCCTCAAGGTTTTTAAATTGACTTGGCATCCCCGTAACTCTCACAACATCCCAATTGTTGGTTGCCCTTGCATTATCGATTCCCTGACTAACCCACCCCGGCATATCGTCTAGGTAGCCACCGTCTACGTAAACATAGCCCCCTTGCGCATTGACCAGCTGAACAGGAGAAGCATCATCATAATGAATGACCAGTTTGTCGGTGTTTTGATGGCCAGTAGTGCTGGCATCGGTTAAGACAACAATTGTATCGCCCCCAGCCGTGACCACGGCCCGATGCGAAGACGAGGCAAAGTTATAGTAAATCACCCCACGAGTTGCGTTGGTGATAAGAAGAAGCTTGTCTTGGGCGATGTTAAGGCCTATCAGCGTAATTGTCTTGGTGGACGCGTTAAACGTGTAATTTGCGTGTACTTGTTTCATAATTTTATCCTAGCGCAATTGCGAATGCGATGGCTTCTGATTCAAGGGCGTTGGCGTCGGGAAGCTGGCTCAATCCTATTTTCCCGTCCGCGCCCAGCCCAGCGTAGCCGTTGGCGGAGTTTTTGTTGGATGTCAGCTCGTAGCTTCCGCTTGCCTGTTTCCCATCCAAAACCGTTTGCAGGTTGGTTACGTCGGAAATGGCGTGGCTGTGGATGCTCGCCGCTTTCCCGGCAAGCGCGGTTGTGATTTCCGTTTCCGTAAAATATCGGTCGTCATGGTTGTGCGAAAGCGGGGTTCTTGCGTCGGACAGCCTTGCGTCGTTCGTGACAACAGCCGTCCCTGTGATTGCCGAGGGAGAGATGCCGGTCGCAGGGG
>OGWD01000015.1_pt1 | contig 22375 bp, 27 predicted proteins | sample 1575981 | NCBI WGS metagenome assembly OGWD01 (sample SAMN07581555, study PRJEB24739) | freshwater metagenome | place: Singapore | collected 2015-04
ATTCTTTAAGAGTTGCTAGATTAATTGAGGAAGTTTTTAGTAATAGATCATATGACAATTTAAAAAACGAAACGGTTTTTAGAGGGTATTTATATATGGAACGTAAATTTTTAAATGACGTTTTTACTAATAATGAACAAATCAAAGTTTTAGATAGAATAGAAGATGTAGACTATTTAATCGAGCAAACAAATAACATTTGTGCATTAAGTCTCAATGGAGCAGGTGAGATATGTAATCGTGATATTGAATTATTTGGCATTGGAATGCCTGTTATGAGATTAGATTTAAATGTAGAGTTCCAAAACAAATTAATCCCAGATTATCATTATATATCTCTAGGTAAATGTGGGTTTGAGCACAGCAGAACATTAATAGATTACAATGAACTTAAAGATAGAATTGTTGAAAAATATAATTACATTTTAAAAAATAAAGAAGAAGCTACACAAATAGGTCAAAATGCGAGAAAATGGTATCTAGAAAATTGTACTTTAGATTCTATGGTTAAACTCTTTAAATCTATTGTAAAGTTAGAAAGATTATTTGAATGAAATATGTTTTTACAACATTGAGTATAGGTGAAAATCATACTAGAGATTATACGTTAAGATTGTTAAACGATGTTATAACTAAAACAGAGCAAGATATTTTAGTAGTAACAGACGTTCCAGATTTAATAAGAAACACATTTTCATCTAATAGAATAAAATTTAATGTATTAGATAGATCAAAGATTAAAATTCGTCTATGGGTCAATCAACCTCATTCTTCTAGCGATTTTAATTTTAATTTAAAATATCATTGTTTTGAACCTTTAGTAGGTACAAATTATGATTATGTTATTTTTACTGATTGCGATAATTCAATAGAATGGTTTAATGTAAAAGAAGCTGATGAGTATTTTACTACTCATTTAAATGCAGGGTATGATAGTTTTGGTTGTAGAGCTTCTTGGAAATTGAAAGGCGTTATAGATGAATATTTTGCGCAAGATAATCCTTATCACGGGCTTTTTCATCATAAAATCTTAAATTATAAGCTTACAAAAGATTTAAGTGAAGAGTATCAAAAATCGCCTCTACCCGCTGAGCATGTATTAGCATTTCAAAATAGCTTTAAATTAGAAAAATTTTATTTAAACTGGAAAGACTTTCATGATAAATTGTGTTCACTAGATTACACTTATGGTACATGGGCAGAAGGGTTTGAAATCGGAGTATCTGCAACATTAGCAGGATATAATATGTGTGATATCACTTGGCATTCTACATTACTACATAAAATTGTACAATATAATACATATAAAAAGCTTGTGGGCGGTCATGTATCGGCATTTGATTGATGAAAGTAATAATTGGTATAACTAGCGATGTAAGGGAGCCATTTAAAAATATAATTGAAAATGGCTGCAAGAAAACTTTTGCTTCAACGGATTTTGATAATGTAAAGACATATTTTTATTATGAAGGTGAATTTAAAATAGAAGGGCAAGACGTATTTTTTCCAGTACCTGATTTAAATGCTCCTAGAGTTGGTCATATGACTCTAGGGTTTTTTAAATATATTTTAGAAAATGAAGATTTTGATTATCTTTTTAAATCGAGTTGCAGCTGTTATGTTAATCAAAAAAATCTATATAATTTTTTGTTAACACAACCGCGTCAAAAATTTGCTTGCGGTCATATTCTACATCACCATAACTATAGTGAAAATAAAGACATTAAATTTATAACAGGATCATGTAGTATTTTAAGTAGAGATATTATACAAAAAATTTACGATAATAGAAATAATTGGAATCATAATAATCCTGAAGACGTAGAACTTTGTAGATTATTCGAGGGCTATGCAGAGCTTACACCTCGCGTTTATAGACAAGATATAGAAACAACAGAACAGGTAAACAGTAATATTGACGTTTTAGGTGCACCTTTAAACTTTAAAGAAAATTATTGCTATAGAGTAAAAGGATATGCCGATCTCGGTGAAAGAAAAATAGATGTTGAGATAATGAAATGTTTACATGGTAAAATGCTGCTTGATAACTAAAAAATTAGTTATAAATTTTTTAGATGGGATTGTATAATAGCATAAGGTATTTTGATAATAAAAAAGTTGATCCAAGTATTATAAACGAAGATCAAATTAGCTATATTGTTACGTATTTATTAGATACAATTGAAAATAAAATATCCGGTGATGTAGTAGAGTTTGGTTGTTATGTCGGAGAAGCGGGTAAATTTATTCAAAAAACATTAACTGAAGCGCGATCACCAAAGCAGTTTTATGTATATGATTCTTTTGAAGGGTTACCTGAATTAACGTCGTATGAACAAAATACAGGATGGACTACTGGTGGTCTTAAAACCACGCAAGAAGTTTTAATTAATAATTACTTAGATAATGGATTGCGCCCGCCTATTATTACCAAAGGATGGTTTAAAGACGTTCCTGATTATAGAGTTCCCGATCAAATTAGCTTTGCGTTTTTAGATGGTGATTTTTATAATTCAATTTTTGATAGTTTGACAAAAGTTTATAATAAAGTTGTAGACGGAGGATATATTTTAATACATGATTATAACCGCAGCGATTTACCTGGTGTAAAAGCTGCAATAGATGATTTTGCAGCTCAAAATAATGTTATATTTAATATTATACAAGTATGCGAGCAGTTAGCTGTAATAAAGAAGAATAGCGAGACAAAGCTATTAGAAATACCTAAGCAAAGATTTACAGTAGTAACGGGGTTATGGGATATTGGAAGAGATAAATTAACAGAAGGCTGGTCAAGAGGTTATGACCACTATCTAGAAAAATTTGATCAACTTTTAAAAGCTGATATTAACCTGATTATTTTTGGTGATAGTAAGCTTGAACAGTTTGTAAGAGAAAGAAGAAAAAATTACAATACGCAATTTGTTGTTCGTGATATTGAATGGATTAAAAACATGCCGTTTTTCGACAAAATACAACAAATAAGAAATGACCCTCAATGGTTTAATCAAGCAGGATGGCTTAAAGATTCTACGCAAGCTAAGTTAGAATTATATAATCCCTTGGTAATGTCAAAGATGTTTTTATTAAACGATGCTAAAATATTAGATAAATTTAACTCAGAATACTTATTTTGGCTTGACGCGGGCATCACAAACACAGTACACAGTGGGTATTTTACTCATGATAGAGTGCTTGATAAGCTACCAGATATTTTAAAAGATAAATTTTTATTTGTAAGTTTTCCTTATCCTGATGGCGGCGAAATACATGGTTTTGATAGAAAATCAATGAATCGTTTAGCTCAAACGGATAACGTTGAATATGTATGTCGCGCAGGGTTTTTTGGCGGGCCTTCGAAACTAATAGGTGAAGTTAACAACAATTATTATCAACTCTTAAAAACCACATTAGAGGACAATCTTATGGGCACTGAAGAGAGTATATTTACATTAATGACTTATCAGTATCCTCAGCTGTTTACGCGGTTTTCTATAGAGTCCAACGGTTTGCTTTCTACTTTTTTTGAGAATCTTAAAACATCAACCCTTCAAAATTTAGAAGCACTGTGCCAGGAAAAATCAGGAGTAGGGCTATATGTAATTGGATTTAATTCACCAAAGCAATTTGAAGTATTATGTCAAAGTTACTTAAAGCAACCAGGGTTTATCACTGATACAAAAAATTTCTTATTAGACAATAGTACAGATGAATCAACGACAGAAGAATATAAAAGAATATGTCAACTTTATAATTTTGAACATATTAAAAAGGATAACCTAGGAATATGCGGAGGGAGACAGTTTATAGCTGAACATTTTGATACAACTAATTTAAAATATTATATATTTTTAGAAGATGACATGACTCTTGCTGATAAAGAATCTAGACCATGTAGAAACGGGTTTTCTAGATACGCAGAAAATTTATTTTATAAAGTACAAAAAATAATAGAAAAAGAAGGTTTTGACTTTTTAAAATTTTCTTATACAGAGTTTTTCGGTGATAACGGAACACAGTGGTCGTGGTACAACGTACCACAGCCAATAAGAGACAAATACTTCCCTACATACAACAAACTACCTACTATTGGTACGGATCCTAATGCACCTCGTACTTTGTTTAAAAATATAAAAACGCTAGAAAATTTAAGCTATATTAACGGTGAAATATATTATAGTAACTGGCCTCAAATAGTTTCTAGATCAGGTAATAAAAAAATGTTTTTAGACACTAAATGGGCTCATCCTTACGAGCAAACATGGATGTCACACATGTTTCAGTTAACTAAAGATAATGAGCTTAAAGGTGGGTTATTATTACTATCTCCAATAGAACATATTAGATTTGAACACTATACTGGCAATTTACGAAAAGAAAGTTAAAAAACAGTAATTTTTAGTAAATAATTAGGTGAATCTAGTAACATATGTATTATCAAGTTACCAGCCTCCTTCATTCCCTAATGTATTAAACAGTTGGTATTTTTTAGACCCGGTATACGGTTTAAACTTCTCATACCCAAATACATTTAACGGAGGACCGTTTGTATCTCCTTCCTTTTTACAAGATGTTGACGGAGGGTTAATTTTTCCCTGGGGGTACCCTATTCAGAATACTAATACTTTTGATGCATTAGGTACATATAAAGGACTTACTACACTTACAATTACACCCAGTAGCTTAGATGATTCTTTTTTTGCAGTAGTAAAAATTTCATATGATTTTGATGATAATGATGTAAGAGTTATAGAAAAAGGTATAGTAGAAAATACGGACGCTAATTCTCCTCCTAGCTTAGACCCCGGATCACCGGTTAATATATCAGTTAGCCATGTTTACTGTGTGAACTTAAATCACAGGAGGGGCAGATGTACGAGATTCAGAAAGGTGTGCCATTACCGACTAAGCGTGTAAAGCATGACTACCCGTATGAGCAGTTAGAGGTAGGAGAGAGTTTTGTTGTACAGGGTGTAGGGATGAATTCGCTCTGTAATTTGAACAGGGTAAAGGGTAGAAAGTATGGGAGGAAGTTTGTGTGCAGGAAGGATGGCGAGGGTGTACGGATTTGGCGTATTGAATGAATTCCAAGGAGATTGCTGAGGAGTGGTTGAAGTTATCTCACAGTCATGGGAAGTCTTTGTGTTGGAGGTTTATAGAGTATTGGGAGTCGATACCTTCTACAGACCCGTATTACGGGGTGTATCAGGAGGCTTTGCGACGGGTTAGGAAAACATCATGGGGGCATGAGTATGAACTTGTTAGAGACAAGACACGGAAAGTTTCTGGTTAGGACGGGTGATGATTTCATCACGATGAATTTGTGCCAGAAGGGTGAGTATGAGTGGCACGTAGTGGAGTTGGTAGGCCGTTTGGTGGCTTCTGCCAAGTCTGGGGTGGTTTTGGATATTGGAGCGAACATAGGGACTCTGACGGTGCCTATAGCTGCCTCCTTCCCGCATTTGGTGGTGCATGCTTATGAGCCGCAGCCGAGTGTGATGCGTCATCTGCAAGCGAATTGTTTGATTAATGAGTTAGAGAATGTGCAGTTCTTTGACTATGGTCTTGGTGCTGAGGCAGATGAGGTGTTTGTGGCTTTGCCTGATTACAAGACGGATCAGAATGTGGGTGCGTTTAGCATGCATCCGCATGTCTTGGAGTTTAGCCATGAGGCTCAAAAGACTGGCAAAGAAGAGGCTTTGTTGATCTGCACGCTGGATGAAGATTTTCAATACTTTACAGACAGCAATGTGGTGTGCATCAAGATGGATGTAGAGGGTATGGAGTTAGATGTATTAAAGGGTGGGGAAAAGTTTCTGAAGTTTCAGAACTACCCGCCGCTGGTGTATGAGAACTGGCGCGGTGTGGACTGGTGGAAGGAGAAGGAAAAGGAATTGGATGACTATGTTGAGAGCCTGGGGTATGAGTTGCATCAGATTGGTGTGACCACCATTGCCCTGCACAAAGAGGGTAAGAAGCGCATACAGGCTACCCGCAAAGGTACTTCAACAGAGTATCGGATTTACGATGCAGTTTAACCAACAACAGTTTTATCAGTTTTGTCGCAACTTAAAGATTGAGTCTAAAGAGCAGGGGATGGTGACGCTGGGCAACCAGTTGCTTGGCACCCAGACCTATGTGATGGATGAGGTGGCTAAGGGCTTATCTGAAGACATTCATTTTTTTATTGTTTTGAAGGGTAGGCAGCTAGGGATCACGACGATTAGTTTGGCGCTTGATCTGTATTGGCACTTTATCCACCCTGGCATGCAGGGTACTTTGACAACGGATACGGAGGAGAACCGTGAGCAATTTAGAAGCACCCTGGCTATGTACATGGATGGGTTGCCCAAGGAGTACAAAATCCCGCTTGTTAGCCACAACCGCAACCAGTTGGTGCTTAAGAATCGCTCTCGAATGTTCTACCAAGTTGCAGGGTTGCGCTCTAAGGGTAGCCTCGGACGAGGCAAGGGCATCACGTTTCTACATGGCACAGAAACATCCTCCTGGGGAGATGAGGAGGGACTCGCCTCCCTGTTAGCCTCCCTTGCGGAAACAAACCCACTGCGCTACTACATGTTTGAGAGTACCGCCCGTGGCTTCAATATGTTCCACGACATGTGGGTTACGGCGAAGAGAGCGAGAACACAGAGGGCCATCTTTGTTGGCTGGTGGAGAAACCAGTTCTACTCTGCTGACCCTAAGAGCGATGTCTACAAGGTCTACTGGGACGGCAAGCTCAGTGCCGAAGAAAAAGAGTGGACAAAAGATATAAAAAAGATATACGACGTAGAGATCAATAGCCGCCAGATTGCTTGGTGGCGATGGAAGCTACACGAAGGTCTGAAGGATGAGGGACTCATGTTCCAAGAGTTCCCGCCTACTGAAGACTACGCCTTTGTGATGACTGGCACATCGTTCTTCTCTACGGCACGCTGCACCGATTCGATGAAGGTCGCTAAGACCATAGACTATGACTCCTATCGCTTTAGCATGGGAGCTAACTTCCAAGATACGCAGTTGCTCAAGTCTACGCCCAGGCTGGCAACCATGAAGATTTGGGAAGAGCCTGTGAGTACAGCCTACTATGTCATTGGTGCTGATCCCGCCTACGGCTCCTCAGACTGGGCTGATCGCTTCTGCGTTCAGGTGTTCCGATGCTATGCCGATGGATTGGATCAAGTCGCTGAGTTCTGTACCCATGAGTTAAACACATTTCAATTTGCCTGGGTGATCTGCTATCTCGCTGGCGCATATCGCAACTCTACCCTTAACTTGGAAGTCAATGGCCCAGGTCAAGCCGTTATCAATGAGATGCGTAACCTCAAACGCCAAGCAAGCACCCTGGGAGAACGTGACGCTAAACAACTCTACGACGTTCTAGGCAATATGCAACATTACCTCTGGAGACGCAATGACTCCTTTGGCATCTCCAACAGCATCGGGTGGGTTACAACCCATAGCAGCAAAGAACGCATGCTCAACTACCTTAAAGACTACTTTGAGCGCGGCATGTGCAATATCTATTCCGAAGAATGTATCGACGAGATGAAGGGCATCGTGCGAGACAATGGCAGCATCGCAGCCTATGGAAGGTCCAAAGACGATAGAGTCATTGCATCAGCACTTGCTCTGGCTGCATACGCTGAACAAGTGCAGCCCAAGCTGATCCAAATGCGTGTCACCCGTCAACAGAAAGAACAGCAGGACGCAGAGTCAGAAACCTCTGGGGGCCAAGCACAAGTACAACGCCAAGTTGGGAGTTACCTCAAAGCATTGGGTTTTTAAATGATTAAGGTTCTTACGATAGAAGAAATTAAAGGCCGCATGCAGGCCATGCGTAAGCATAAGAAAAGAGGCTTTCCTATGTCCGAGTTTGCACGCTTTGCAGGTGTGGACTACAGACAACTCAAGCGCATGTTCTTTGAACAGACCGTTCCTATTACCGAACTCTCGCAGCGCAAAATATCTAAAGCACTGCTTGCCTTAGAGTCTGGTGAAGCTGGCTTGAGGATGAATCTACTTGGTGAACGCATACTGGACTTCCACCCGCGAAAAGAACAAAAGCCAGCATTGAAAAAAGGCATGAGCCTAAACCTGGGAGCAGATGGCCCAAGACTTAACATTGGGCCTGTTAACCGTTATAGTTTTAACACCAACACATTTTTTAACAAAAGGGGCTAAAGATGAGTGTATTGAACGATTACAAGTGTCCGGCGCATGGTTACTTTGAGGCCAGGGAGCCAGTGTGTCCGCATGGCTGCACGGATGTGCAAGTAGTTTTTTTGCAGCCTGTTGGCATGAAAAGCGACAAAACCAAGCACAATGACAGTACACTGCAAAAACTTGCGTCAGATTTTAAGATGACCGATATTAAGTCTACGCGAGAAGGAGAGGCGCAGCCGCCACGTCATGCAGCACAGAACAACCCGTTTGCGCCGCGCTGGGGAAGCCCTGGTGATCTTAGTGGGTTCAACCTGCGCCCTGTTGCTGGAGAGAATGTTAGCGGTATTGGGGCTTTGAAGGAGTCGGGCGCAAGATTAAGTGGCCCGAAAACTGCATCGTATATTGCCGACCATCAAAATCTGAAGATTGAGTCATGAGAATTCCTACCGACCCGTTAGAGCGCCAAGAGTTCTTTATTGAACTACATCAAAAGTGCATGGTTTCGCTTAATGAGCGAAGTGCGGACTATGCAGGTTTGCGTTCTTACTACTTGTTTGGAGCAGGCATAGATCAGCCTCCCGCTCATTACAACAAGATTTATCCGCACATTGACCAGTTGGCCTCCTTTATGTACTCAGCCGAGACCACTCGGTTTAGCATCAAGATCGGAGCCTCAGAGCCGCCTAGCCAGCACAAGATGATCCCCGTGCTGATGCGCGCTCTTAATGACTATTGGTTAAATTCAAACGCAGACGCAGTGTTTTCTAACTGCTTGAACTGGGCGCTTTGCTATAACTCAACCTTTCTCAAACTGGTTTGGCGCAACGGCATCCATCCCTACATGATTGAGCCGTCCACCTTTGGCGTCTTGCGCGAGGATACGCCCTATACAGACCGCCAAGAGGCGATGGTTCAGGTCTACTACATGACCAAATCAGAGCTTTACAGCCGCCTTTATAGCCATCCTAGACGCGATGAAATTATCGCTAGGATCGCTACTGCTGAACAAGAGACTAAAGAATATCCTGAAGGTGTCGAAAGAATTGTAACCAGTGCCGTTGATCCAACAATCTACGGTAATGTGCAGATGTCTCTTGCAGGATATAACACCTATAGACCCAGGATTGCAGAGCCTACGGTCAAGATGTACGAACTCTGGGTGTTCGACGATGAAATCAATGACTACATCTGCGTGACCATTGCAGAACCCCAGGTGGTCATCTATGATAGGCCATCAGCCAGCATGTTTTTGCAGGGGGAGCAGCCTTTTATCCAAGTCTGCCCAACACCGCAATATGACTACTATTGGGGTCAGAGCGAAGTTCAGCGTCTGGTTTTCTTGCAAGACATGCGTAACAAGCGTATGTCTCAGATTCTTGACCTGCTAGACAAGCAGGTAACCCCTCCTAAAGCATTGACTGGCTTTAATGGCCTGCTAGATGAGAAAAACTTTGCACTTAACCGTGCTGGTGGACTTTTAGCAACCGACATGCCTAACGCAAAGGTACAGGAACTTGCACCTAACATACCTAATGATCTGTTTAGAGAGATCGCTCAGATTGATGGCATGTTTGAAGAAGCGTCTGGCATCGTCTCTGTGCTACAGGGACGGGGTGAATCCGGCGTTCGTAGTGCTGGTCACGCCTCTCAACTGGCCCGTTTGGGTGCCTCACGTGCCAAAAAACGTGCTTTGGTGGTAGAAGATGCTCTTGAAAAAGTCGCTACAATGTATCTACGGCTCATGCAAGAGTATGATGACACCGTTTATACGGATGAAGATGGCAATAAGTTCATTGCCAAACAGTTCACCAGTGACTTTGTAGTAAAGGTTGATGCCCATAGCAACAGCCCAATCTTCATGGAAGACCTGCGTGACCTTGCATTTAACCTGTTCCAGGCTGGCGCAATCAGTAGAACTCGTCTCTTAGACCTACTTGAGCCGCCTATGAAAGAACTTTTGATTGATGAAGCCAAAAAAGCAGAGCAAAATCAACAAATGATGCAGATGATGCAAGCTGCTGAGCCTCAACAACCGCAAGGAGCGCAATAATGGCTGAACAAAACGCTGCAACCATGCTTAAACAGGGCGATCAGCCACGCGCTACCGCCAAAGATACGGAAATGGCACGTGCTGCACCGTCGCTTTCGTATAACCGCCAGCCTCTGCGTAGCACAAATCAGAGGTTTTCCAATGTTCGCAACTACTCAAGGTGACTTATGTACGGAAAAATGCCCAAACCCATGAAAAAAGAGACCAAGCGCACTAACAAGCGCAAGTAATTGGTACAGAAAGGGGCTTTTGCCCCTTTTTTTGCTTGACAGCATAGGTATTTTGTATCCAAGATATGTTGTAATAGGAGACATACATGGCAGAGCAAGACAAAGACATCATGGCAATGTTAAAGAGGGAGGCTAAAACAGCCGCCTCTGAAAACACGCCTACTCCTCCTCCAAGTGAGCAGGGGATGTCTACTGCACCGATGGCATCTCCCATGTCTACGCCGGAACCTCAAAAAGGCGCTCAAGAGCAGGCTCGTTTGAGTGTGATGATGGCCTTAGACATGATTCAACAGGCCATGAGTACGTTTGGCCCAGATTCTGATGAGGGCAAAGTTCTTGCTGATATAGTGAGTAAGATCACTACGAAATTTGGTGAGCGTGAATCTGAGACTCGTCAACTGATTCCCGCAGAAATCATGCAGATGATTCAAACTTTGCCGCAGGCTGGTGGCGCTACGCCTGGGCAGAGGGAAGCAGCTAGTGCGCCTGTTGCTGGAACTACCCAGCCCCCATTACCCATCTAGGAGCAAACATGGAACTTTTTAAGCCTAAAGGTTCGCTGCAACCCCGCCGTCCTACCGACGATTCGCAGCAAAATGGTCAGATTGTTAACACACCTCGTTTCGCCCACTTTGGCGGTCTGAGCAACGCAGCCAAGACTGGCAAGCGTAACGCAATGACGCTTGACAAAGTTGGCGGCAAAAAAGTTATCTAACTCAACACACATAGGGGCTAACTATGAGTTTAGAAAATCTATCGCCTGATGCGATTTCGGAACTAGCAGCGCTTTCTAAGCGTTTGTCGGAAGACCCAAAGACTCGCCGTGAGTTTTTGAAGTTGACTAAGCAGGTTCATCCTGACCTGCCTGTTCCTGAGATCGAAATTGAAGAGCGTACCACCCAGGCTTTGTCTGCTGCTGAAAAGCGTGTGCAAAGTCTGGAAGCCAAGCTGCGTGAGAAAGATGCACGTGAAGAGCTTGCACGCCGTCGCAATGTCATCAAAGAAAAGGGCTTGGCTCAGACTGACAATGACATTGCGGAGATCGAAAAGATCATGGTGGACAAAGGTATTGCTAATCATGAGACGGCGGCTGATTACTGGCAGTGGATGAAGCAGTCTGCTGCGCCGACGCCTACGGGTTATCCTACGCCTGTCATGTCTCGTATGGACTTGAAGGGCTACATGAAGAACCCAGTGGCTGCTGCGCGTGAGAATGCTGCGAATGCTCTAAATGAACTTCGTCGTAATCCACGTCCGATTGGTTTGTAAGGGGCTATTTTTTTAATACTTCGGAGGTAAACTATGCCTATTGGTGGCGGCATCCTTCCGGCTTCGGGTACTAATCAGTACAATGAGTTGACGTATGTCACGCGGCGTGCGTTTATCCCGAAACTGGTCGTACAAATCTATAACTCGACGCCCTTGATGGCGGCGCTGATCGCTAACAGCCAAACTGCTTCTGGCGGTGTGTCTTCGGTGACGGTGCCTGTCCAAGGTTCCCGGTTTGTTAACGCTCAGTGGTCTGATTACTCTGGCTCGTTTGCACAACCTTCTGTCCAGCAGGGTGCATACAACGCTGAGTTCAACCTCAAACTGCTCGTCTCTCCCGTTCCTTTCCTGGGAATGGAAGGTGCTGTGCAGCAAGACCATGCCATCATCCCCCTGATTGAGGCGCGTATGAATGATGCGACCAACGTCATGATGGACGCAATGGCAACCTCTCTGTACAACAACACGTCCAACACTCAGCAGTTCACTGGCCTGCCTTTGGCTGTTGACTCTGCTGGCACCTACGGCAACATCGACCGCTCAACCTACTCCTGGTGGGCTGCTAAAGAGTATGCCGCTGGTTCCGTGAACCCCACCCGCCAGAACCTCCTTCAGTACATCTCCGGCACCGTGAAAAACTGTGCTGAAGTGCCTACTTTTGGTGTTTGCGGATTTGGTACTTGGACGCTGCTTGCTCAAGACTATGTTGGTCAAGAGCAGTACATGATTACCCCTGGCTCCGGTTTCGACGGCGATGCCAATGGCCCCCAGGCTGCGTTCCGCGCCCTGATGGTTGCTGGCGTTCCCATCTATCCCGATTCCTACTGCCCCGAGGGTACGCTCTATCTGTTGAACAGCAACTACCTGTCTCTCTACATCCATGAGCAGGCATCGTTTGCGTTCACTGGATTTGAGTCCACCCTGCCTAACTTCCAGATTGGTTACGTTGGTGCTGTGCTGATGATTGCTGAACTCGTCAACACAAAGCCCAAGTCCATGACGAAAGTTACGGGTTACAACTCACTGTCCCTGTAAGGAGGAATCATGTCTCTCGCAACAACCAAAATCCTTCTCGCAGGCGCTAACGCTAACTCGGATGGCGCTTATTTTCAGACTGGAACCTTTACCGCTAACGCCAACGCTTCTGTTGTCGTGACCGCTGGTACTTATCTGATTACGCCTACGAACTACATCACGATTCAGGTCAATACCAACTCCAACGGCAATGCGTTTACGGCTCTGTATTCTGCAAACACTGGCGGTGTGGTGATCTCTGACGGTGTGAACGTGCGTCTGCTTAATGGTGACACCACCAATGCTGTGACGGTTACTTATGTCACGGTCAATGGCGGTGAGGCTGCTAACAGCACCTACACTTCGTAAAGGAGGGTGATATGGACGCAAATGCAGTAGGCCGTTCATATCCCGATGCGTTTGGTAACGTCCGTCTTGCAACAAAGACGGGCGTTTCTCTTGCTGCAACGGGTGACGTAGCAACGCTTGTTCCTCAAGCCGCTACTAAGTACATTGTTCGTCGCATCACGTTGAGCAACTTTAGTGCCGCAGCCTCTAACGCAAACGTGGCAGTGTTTCCCGCCGCTGGTGGAACTGGTACTGCTGTTGCTAACGCTCAAGTCACTTCTGGCGTGACAACCGCAAACAACTTTGTTGATCTAACCTTGAGCGCTACTGCTAACGCTACGGTTTACACAGCAAAGCCCTTGTACCTGCGTTTGGTTGCAAACACTAATGCTGTGACTTGTGATGTAAACATTTATGGAGACATCGTTACGCTATGAGTAACATCTTTGTTACCAACAATGGAGAGTTTCCGTTTCGTGCTAAATACGGTACGGACTTCTATGATTTCCCGATCGGGAATGAGGTAGAAATTCCATTGGCGGTAGCAAAGCATATCTTTGGCTATGGCGATGACAAAAAGGAACCGTATTTTGTGCGCCTGGGGTGGATGAAAATGAACACTGACTATCCATCAGCAATGGAACGTCTGGGCCAGTTCAAATTTAGCGCACAAAGCACTCCTGTCCACGTGTCAGCCCCCGTGGTGGAACGAGTAGCCGCACCCTTGCCGAAAGCTCGGGTTGCGGCGAAAGTTGCTAAAAAAAGCGATGAGTAAACATGACTACTCTCGCGGGTTACATTACTGAAACTCGACGCCTCCTACATGATGCCAATGGCAACTTTTGGAGCGACCCTGAGTTAACGGATTACATCAATGAAGGGCGGCAGCATGTCGTGCAAGACACGGGATGCAACCGAGTTCTTCAAAGCTATACGATTCCGATTAGTACGGAAACGATCAACTTTTCAGTTTTGCCCCAAGGCAACAATACGATTGACGTTCTAAACATCAATCTGTACTGGGGTAACTCTCGCATTCCTTTGCGTTACCTTGCTTGGACGAATTTTAATGCTCAGTTGCGTTACTGGCAGAACTATGTAGGGCGTCCGGTGGCGTTTTCTATGTACGCTCCTAAGACCATCTATGTTGGCCCTGTGACTGACCAAGCGTATGTGGCTGAGTTTGATACCGTAGTGTTGCCTACCGATCTAGTCAATAGTGGTGACACAGAGACATTGCCAACCCCGTTTGAACACCCCGTTCCTTATTATGCTGCTTTCAAGGCAAAGTACAAGGAGCAGTCTTACGGTGAGGCTGAGATATTTAAGCAGCAGTATCAGCAAGAAGTGCTTCAATCGATCAATAGCACCTTTACGCGCAGAATCCCAAGTCCATACTCAAGTGGGTACTAACCAATGGCTGCTACTGAGCAGAGAAAGTCTTATGCAGTAACGAAAGACTTTAAGGGTCTTAACACCAAAAATAACCGCACGGTTATTGAGGATGGTGAGTTTGCTTGGCTTGAGAATGCACAGCCGATTGGTTACGGAAACCTAAAAACAATCCCTGGATCGTCTAACATTGCCAATAGCACCTGGGCAGAAGACGTTGTATTTTTAGGCTCTGTAAACATCAACAACAACGAGTACATCCTATCGTTCCAAAACGATGGATCGGCGCAGTACGTCAACATTACAAGTGGCTCTGGCGGGAACATTGCTAACGCCAACACCTTTTCCAACACTGGCGTGATGATTACGCAGTGGAAAAATGAACGTGTACTGATTATTGATCCAAACAACGGTTACAAGACTTGGGATGGCGTAGACCTGCACGATGTGGGTAGCGTCAACAGCGTAACCATTACGGCTGGCGGCTCTGGGTATGACCCCAGCAACACAACTGTGACGTTTGGTGCGCCCGATCAGGCCAACGGCGTAACTGCCACAGGAGAGGTGGTTGTTGCAAACAATGTGGTTACACAAGTTGTAGTCACAGAAGCTGGTTACGGTTACACATCAGCGCCAAATGTGACTATCTCAGGCGCTGGCACCAACGCAACCGCAAACTGCACCATTCTCAACCAATCCGGCTCTGACATTGCAACCTTCTCAGGACGCACTTGGATCGCCCAGGACAGGACGGTTTACTATTCTGCTGCTGAGACCTTCAATGACTTTACAAACGTCTCTAGCGGCTTTTTAACCATCACAGACGCCACTCTAAGAACCGACATCACCCGCATTTTGTCGGCTAACAACTTCCTGTACATCTTTGGTGAAGACTCAATTAACGTGTTTTCAGATGTGCGGATTGATGCCAATTCCGGTGAGACGCTCTTTACCAACACTAACGTGTCTGCATCTGTTGGTTCTAACCTTAAATACGCCATCTTTCCTTACTTCCGTAGCGTTTTGTTCATGAATCGCTATGGAGTGTATGCACTGGTCGGTGCTACAACCACTAAGATCAGCGATCCGTTGGACGGAATCTTCCCTGAGATTAACTTTGCTCAAACGATTTCTGGTGGTCAGTGTTTGATTAACAACATTTTGTGTGCTGTATTCAACTTTAAGTTCAATGACGATGGCACAGATCGTTGGATACAGGCGGCATTCTTTGAGCGTAAATGGTTTTTTACCGATCAGTTGGCAGACTGTTACTTTGTAGTGCCGTCTATCTCTAATGGCTCATTGTCCTTGTATGGCACCACAGGCAATGACCTGTATTCGTTCTATACGGACAGTAACGCTGAGATTGACACTTTGATCCAGACTGCTTTGATGCCAATGGGTGACCCGATCAGGGACAAACAGGCATTGAAGATTGGTGTAGAGGCAAGCCTGGGCAACGTGGGTGCTGCTGTTTTGCAGGTAACGGTGGATAGTGAGTCAAATAGTAGCCCGACGATTCTGTTAAGTAACGGAATTATTTGGGTGAACAACAGCGGTAACTATGTGAACTGGTTGAACAACAGTGGCAACCCGATCATCTGGGGTTCTACTGCTACGGTTGGAACGGGCGGTTACTTTTTGTACAAATCTGATGCTCAGATGTATGGAAAGTACATTGGTATGACGATAACATCTACTACTAGGCCGATTACGATCAACGGCTTCCAGTATGAACACGAATTGAGAGCGAGGTTCTAAATGGCACTTCCTGTTGTTATTCCTAACACGTTTGCTAACGCGACTACAACCATCCCGTTGTCTCAGCTAGACAACAACTTTACAACCGTTGCGGTATCAATCAACGGCATCGCCAATGGTGCAGAGACGCTATCTAATGTGCAGATTAGTGGTGGTAATGCCGTATTTACCACTGCAAATGCTACGACCAGCACGATTACGAACCTGAGTAGCAGCAATGTGACGATTACTGGCGGTACGGTAGACAATGTAACCGTATCGAATCTGACCATTTCTAGCGGCAATGTCACGGTTACGGACGTCAGTGCCACCACTGTAGACACAACCAATATTGAAGTCACGAACATCAAGGCCAAGGACGGCACTGCCGCTGCTACGATCGCTGACTCTACAGGCAAGATCACGGTTTCTACTGAGCTTGCGGTTGATAATCTCAACCTGTCTGGTAATGCAATCACCTCTACAGACACCAACGGCAACATTGACCTAACGCCAAACGGTACTGGTGAAGTCAACATCACTAAGGTTGATATTGATTCAGGTGCTATCGACGGCACTGCTATTGGCGCATCTTCAGCGTCTACAGGTGCGTTTACTACTCTGTCTGCTAGTTCTACGCTGAGTGTGACTGGCGCTGGAACAATTCAAGGACTCACCGTAGGCCGTGGCGCAGGTGCTGTGTCCACCAACACTGCGGTGGGTGCGAGTGCTTTGGCGGCGAATACTACGGGTGCTAGTGGAGTAGCGATAGGCTACCAAGCATTGAATGCAAACACCACCGCCTCCAACAACACGGCTGTTGGTTTTCAGGCGGGGTATAGCAACACGACTGGAACACAGCATGTTGCTGTAGGCACTCAGGCTTTGTATAGTACAACCACTTCCAATAACAATATCGCAGTTGGATACCGCGCACTGTACGCAAATACCACTGGTGGCGAGAATGTCGCAATCGGTTATGGCTCTTTGGATGCAAATACCACTGCGACAGGAAATACTGGAGTTGGGCACGACACTCTTGGGGCAAATACCACTGGCGCATCCAATGTGGCAGTGGGTTATCACGCTCTTCTCTCCAACACCACCGCCTCTAACAACACTGCTGTTGGTCATCAGGCGGGGTATAGCGTAACAACAGGCGGTGACAACGTTGTGGTTGGCAAAAGTGCGGGTGACACAATTACCACCGGCACCGGGAACACCATCCTTGGTAACTTGGCGGATTCCGGTTCTGCAACTGCAACAAACCGAATTGCTATCGGAAATCAAGTAATAGCAACCGCGAACAACAGAATTACGGTTGGCGCTGGAGCAAATATTGCCGAACTTGACCTTGATGGCTCTGACACCTCATGGGCGGCATCATCGGATGCGCGACTCAAAGAAAATGTCAAAGACAACACAGCGGGTCTTGCACTGATTAACGATCTGCGTACCGTGACCTTCAATTGGAAACGGAAAAAAGATATCCCGCAGGAGTTGGTGGGGTATTACGCAGACAGCGATGAGCGTATTCACGGATTTGGGGATGAGACTTATCTTAGTTTTATCGCGCAGGAAGCGCAGGAGGCTATCAATAAGCATTCTGCTGATGTCGTGAAACTAATTCGTTCGCGTGAGGACGGGGTGTTGACGGCTGCTCCCGGCGCATTGATTCCTGTCCTCGTCAAAGCCATCCAAGAACTTTCGGCGCAAGTCACTGCGCTACAAGCTGAAGTAAACACCATGAAAGGAAACTGAAATGACTGAAATCATCGAACAACCCACCCCCGAAGAAATCGCTCAGCATTACAGTGCTGCGATGGACTCCGTGAACCTCATCAACGGCGGCAAGCCGGAAGGTATGTCAGATGAGGACTGGGCCGATTGCGTGAAGCGCAACAAAGAACACCTTGAGATTATGCTTGCCAAGGACTTCTGGACGAACGAAGACCTAACCCCATTCCATGAGGCTATCAATGCTTAAGATTGAACTCACCATCGAGGAAGTCAATTTCATTCTGCAAACCCTCGGAAACCTGCCGACATCGTCAGGTGCTTGGCCTCTGGTAGTCAAGATTAAGGAGCAGGGCGACGCTCAGTTGCCACAGGAAGAACCAAAGGAGTAGTCATGGGTACGCAAGCCTTCACCCAACTTGGGAACACCATCAAACTAACGGCTGCTAGTACGGCTCCTAGCCCCGTACAGGCGTCTTCTAAAACGCTTGGTGGTAATCAGTACCGCATCATTAACAACGGCTCTGTGACCTGTTTCCTGGGCTATGGCGTGGATGCTGCGACTGCAACTGCAAATGCAGTTATTCCTACGGGTGGTGGTGCAAATGCTCAGTTTTGCTTGCCGATCCTTCCTGGTACGGATGAGATTTTAACTTTCTTGCCCAATGCTTACTTCACGGCAATTACCGCAAGTAGCACTGCTGACCTGTTCATTACGCCTGGGGATGGTTTGTAATCATGTTAAAGACAGTCTCTTCTATCGTAAATGCGATTGGTGCTTTAAACTATAAAGGCACTTGGAATGCCTCAACCAATACACCTACTTTGGTATCTGGTGTTGGCACCAAGGGAGACTATTACGTAGTATCGGTTGCAGGTACAACAACGATTGACGGCATCTCTTTGTGGGGTGTTGGTGATTGGATTGTTTTTAATGGCTCTACATGGCAGCGTGTAGAGGGTGGCTCAGATGGTGAGTTCGTCAACATTACCGTAACCAGTGTTGGTTCTATCAACACGCTTAACCATACTGGCGCAACAAACGCCAGTGCATCTTTTGCAAACGCTTCTATGATGCTGGTGCCAGAAGGATACCTTGAGATTCAAGTTGCTGGTGTAGCCAAGAAAATTCCTTACTACGGGGTGTGATGATGGAATTCCAATACGTTCTCAATCTAGCGGCTGGCCTGATGTTTGGCGTTGTAGGCTGGTTCGGAAGGGAGATGTGGGGTGCCGTGAAAGAGCTAAAGAATGACTTAGCCAAGTTGCGTGAAGAACTGCCTAAGACCTATCTGCCCAAAGATGACTTTAAAGACAGCATCAGAGAGATCAAAGAGATGCTGCAAGACATACAGAGGGAGTTAAAGCAAAAGGCTGACAAGTGAACTTTGATGCGCTGGCAAGCCCTATCTTTGGGCAGGCAGATTCATTGAGAGACTTTCTTTTTGAGAATGCTATCCAGCATCAAAACTTTGCTGACCGCCTTGCACAACAAGATTTGATTGTGCAGCGCTACCCTTTGACGGATGTCGATCCAGATCAGTTGGATGATTGGCTGCAAGTTCATCAGGTTGAGCATCAGCAGATTGCAACGTATCTCAACTTAAACAATCCGTTTAACCTCTTGGATACAGACTGGAACCAGGAGGATGACTTCTATGACTGGATTCAGCAGCATTTGCTGATCCATGAAAACATTGCTAGAGCGTTAGGAGTGTAGAAATGGCCTTACCATCAGATCGTGCCGTTATTGAACAACTTTATCGCAACTACCTTGGGCGCGAGGCTGACATCGGTGGCCTTAACTATTGGTTGCAGACCTTTGGCAATGATTTATCTCAAGACGAGATTTTTCAATTTATTGATGGTGCGGTAGGTGGCGGTGAGTTAACGCCTGAGCAAGGTGAGCAATTTAAAGCGGTTACGCCACTGTACCTAGACACCCTTAATAGGTTGCCTGACCGTGGTGGCCTGCTGTACTACGCTAACCAGTTTGGAACGGATGTGGACGCAAGAGAAATGGCAGAGTTTGAGTTTGCTGCCAAACCAGAGCTAGGGATTGAACCAGAACCCGCCCCTGCTCCTGCGCCTGCTCCAGAACCCGCTCCTGCTGCGCCTGCAAATGTAGATAGCAAAGGGCGTCCATACGATCCCACAAACTATCAAAACATCAAGAATCAGCTACTTGAACAGTCTAAGGCTGGCATCCCGCACAGGGCATCGTTTAGTAGCGATGTCAACGAGATCATTGATGACATGGCAAAGCAGTTGGCTAGCTATGGTGTCAAGAGCATCTATGATCTTAAGCAAGAGCTATACACGGATTACGAATACCCAAGCACCACTACTGACGAGGCAGTAGAACCCACGCCTGTTCAAAAACAGCGAGTAATCAATAGCGCGACTGGTGAAGAAATTCCGGTCAATAAGCTAAACAACTCTCGCGGCGATGGCTTTACCTACTACAAATTTGAGTTTGCCAATGGCGTTCCGGTGCCGTATGCGTTTAAGGAAAAGACTGGCCTAGGGGCGTTTACAGATCAAGTTACAAGCGTTCTAGAACCTTTCTACCCTGTCCTGCTTTACTATGCCGCCCCTTACCTTGCAGGTACAGGCGCTGCATTAGGCGCTACAGGCACTGCTGCAAACATCATTGACGCCGCCGTGACTGGCGCTGTGGTGTCAGGCGCTACAGGCCAAGACCCATTAAAAAGCGCTGTTTTTGCCTCTCTAGGCCCAATTACGCAGGCTTATGGTGCAGATGTTGGAAGACTTTTTGTTGGAGATGGCCCAGGAGCGGCAACTATTGGCTCTGCAATCCTTAGCGGAGCAGCAAGCGGCCTAATGGCCTCTATGACGGGTGGGGATATTGCCAAATCCATTCTTGCTGGGGCGGTTTCTGGTGGCGTAGCGGTCAATGCAGGTGATTTTGCAGATGCTTTCCTCTCAAAAGAGCAGATTGATAGCATTGCCAACGCCACTGGTCTTAGCGCAAACCAAGTTAAAGCCACCATTGGCAAAGCATTTACTGATGGCATTGTAAGTTTGGCTTCTGGCGGGTCTGGACAAGACTTTATTCAGACTTTAGGCAACTCTTTGCTTGCTACAGGCATGTCCAATGCCGCTGCAAACCAAGTTACGGAGGCTTTTAGAGGCTCTGTAGACCCCAAAACTCTTGATGCAATCGGGCGTTCTACCGCTGGAATTACCAATGTTGCAGTACGCACCGCCGCAGAAGGTGGAGATGTAGATGCTGCATTACAACAAGCGGTTCCTGGTATACTGTTAACAAATGTAATACAGGCAATAGAAACTCCAGAAGAGCGTTTTGCTCGGGAGCGAGTAGAGCAAGCGTCCGCAACCAACCCTAATTTGCGTGATGACATCCAGTTAGCGCAGTTGGCTGCTGGGCGTGTCCTAACAGCAAACGAGTTAGAAGATGTCATTGCAGAGTCTCAAGCTAGATACGAGTTCCAGGTAGCGGCTAATCTTTCTGCTGAACAAATAGCCGCACTACCTGCTGCCGCCATTCCATTTGCAGTCACTACAACTGCGCGTGCCGCACAGTTAGCGGCCCCTAACATTATTCGTTTTGTGACCACAAGGGTGGCGGCAAACGACGCTGCATTTGCTGCTCGGATGCTCAATCTGCCTTATGTGCGTGAATTGTTGACTGCTGCTGGTCTGTCTGTGACTTTATTGCCTACGGGTGATGTGTATGTGCAGCCTATTAACGCTCCAGACCAGTCTGCCGCTGAGACTGCTCGGTTAAATCGTTATGCAGAAGATGCGGCTAGACGTTCTGGTGCTGCAAACGTAGAGGAATTAGCGCGACTAACAAGACTAGCCGAAGAACGTGCAAGGCAAGATGATCTGGATAGGGAAGCAACTCGACAGGATGAAATCACTGCTGGCGAACCCGCTCCGGTAATTGAACCTCCAGCGCCAACTCCAGCGCCTACGCCAGCGCCAACAGAACCTGTTGTGCCGCCGACCGAGATTCCAGTCCCTCCAAACGAACCTATTCCAGATTTGGTTCCCGCGCCAACAGAACCTGTTATTGAGCCAGGAACAACGCCTTCCCCCGAGAATGAACCATTCGTTGTGCCTCCTGAACCTGTAGTGGTTCCTGACAGGCCGTCTCGCCCTGTGGTTTCTCCTCCTATTGACATTCCAGACCTTCCCCCAGACGTATTCCCGTTGACGCCAACTACGCCAGAAGCGCCGGAAGTTGCCCCAACCACCCCAGAAGTCACGCCTGCTCCGGCACCAACGCCTGCTCCGGCACCTGCGCCTGAACCTGCTCCAGTAACACCTATTCTCCCTGGGGTGCCAACTGCGCCTATTGATATACCGGATTTGCCTCCTGGAGTTTTCCCGATGCCAAGTCCGGTATCGCCTCCTGCTGCTCCTATCGTGACTGGGAAAC
>OGWD01000016.1_pt1 | contig 22062 bp, 19 predicted proteins | sample 1575981 | NCBI WGS metagenome assembly OGWD01 (sample SAMN07581555, study PRJEB24739) | freshwater metagenome | place: Singapore | collected 2015-04
GATCAGCCGCTAGGCTATTCAGGCGCATGCAATGCAGGGATTGTGGCCACGCGCACAGACCGTATCGTGCTGCTCAACAACGACACAGTCCTGCTGCCGCAGAATAAAAGCCAGTGGCTGGACATGCTCAATCAGCCATTTGCTCATCACGAGAAGTGCGGCATCTCTTGCGTAATCAAGGGACCGTCAGAACCAGCAGGCCGAGATTTTGCGGTGTTCTTCTGCGTGATGATCAGGCGCAGTGTGTTTAACCGCATTGGGTTATTGAATACCGAATATGGCGTTGGCGGCGGTGAAGATACCGAGTTTTGCATCCAGGCTGAGATGGCGGGCTTTGAGGTGCATGAATGCTCGGCAAAAGCATGGGATGGCAAGCAATTTACAGGCGCATTCCCGATCTATCACAGGGGTGAGGGCACGATGCTGGATACATCGCTTGTGCCTGACTACAACGATGTGTTCCTGCGCAACTCCCTCAAGCTTGCCAAGAAGTTCAACCCGGACTGGTATCGCTGGCGCTTATCCAACTATTGGGAGCGTGCTGTTTTTCTGAAGGGCGACCCGGTCTTTCCGCGGGAAGTAACGCGCTACCAGTGGGCAGCGCAGCATGTAAGGGGCAAGAGCGTCTTTGAGCTTGGCTGCTCAAGCGGGTACGGCGTGCAATTTATGCCCGAGGGCATAGAGTACACAGGCCTTGATTACGACCCGATTATTGTGGATGTGGCCAAGGAGCAGGGTTGGGGTGCTAAGGCGCAGTTTGTTCATGCGGACATCAACAAGTATGACCTGCAGCAGTACGACACGATCATCGCCTTTGAGGTCATTGAGCATCTTGATAACGGCTTGGAAGTCTTGCAAAAGCTCAAGCAACATTGCAAAACCCTGCTCTTCACGGTGCCCATGAATGAGCCGGTTGGGTTTTGGGGTCCGCATCACAAATTGCATGGCTTGAATGAGTCGCACTTCCCCGGCTTTGAGTTTAACTACATTGATGAGCAGGGCAACATCTCGGCTGTACCTAAGCCAATTGACGAGCAGAACAGGCTCAACTTGCTGATTGGACGCTGGCATGCCTAGCGTACTGTGCTCTATATCAACGCGGGGTAGGTCGCATACCACGTTGCCAATGGCCTTGCAGGCGGTGATGAACCAAACCCGCAAGCCAGACAAGATCGTGATCTTTGATGACAACGATGAAAACCAAGACCTGCGTCATGACCCGATATACAAGAACTTGTATTGGATGATGGATGCCAAGCAAATTGCTTGGGAGTGGATTTGGGCCGGCAAGAAAGGGCAGCATCACAACCATCAAACAGCTAATTGGATGGGATTTGATTGGGTCTGGCGCGTGGATGATGACGCTATCCCTGAGCCAAATGTGCTTGAAGTCTTGGTATCGCATGCAGGTCCAACGGTTGGTGGTGTTGGTGGCTCAGTGCTCATGCCGCCCAATTATTTTGAGGGTGCAAATCCTACAGGCAAGATCGATGCAATTGATCACGAGCCAAATCCACAATGGCAGCGGATCAGTAAGGTCAAGCATGTGGATCACTTGCACTGCAGCTTTTTGTACCGCGCAGGCATTTATGACTACAACCTAGGTCTGTCTCGAGTTGCTCATCGCGAGGAAACGCTTTTTAGCTTTGGCTTAAAGCAAAAGGGCTATGACTTGTTGGTTGTGCCTGACGCAGTAACCTGGCACCTTAAAGCACCGTCTGGCGGCATCCGCATGGAAGATAAGCAAGAGATGTTTGCGCATGACGAGCAGATCTTCCGCAACACGCTAGCGCACAAGAACCATACGATTGTGGTGCTCAACAATGGCATGGGTGATCACATTGTGTTTACACATGTCTTGCCTGAAATCAAGAACCCGCTTGTGTTTGGCTGCTACCCAGAAATTGTGCCGTGCCGATCAATTGCGGAAGCGCAGCATCTTTTTGGCGACATCGAGACGTATAACATTTATGCCAAGATGGATCGCTGGCAGTGGAAAACAAGCTTGGAAGGTGCTTACAGGAAGATGTACCTATGATTTTGATCGCGCCATTTGCTAAGAAGCTTAACAATGGCAAGCGCAATCCCAAGGACTATCCGTTTTGGGGGGCGCTGATCCCGCATTTGCCTAATCCGGTTATTCAGGTAGGCGTTGAGGGTGAGCAGCAACTGGTGCCGGACTTCCGCAAGAACTTGCCCATCCAAGCGGTCAGGCAACTGATGAGGCAGTGTACGACGTGGATCTCGTGTGATAGTTTCCTGCAGCACTTAGGGTGGGATGAGGGCAAACCAGGCATCGTGCTTTGGTCGGTATCGGACCCAAACATCTTTGGCCATCCAGAGAACATCAACTTGCTCAAGGACCGGGCTAATCTTGCTCAGAATCAGTTTTTGTGGTGGGAGTGCTATGAGTATGACCCCAGCAAATTTGTCGCGCCAGAAGTCGTTTTAGAAGCTCTGATGGGGCTTTTGCACTTAGACAAGGCAGCTTAAAATGATGCATACCGTTTCGCGGAGATAGACATGCCAGCAACCAATTACACACCCATTCAGCTTTATCGCACGAATACGGCATCAACAACATCACCTAGCGGCGCAAACTTAAACGCTGGTGAGTTGGCCATTAACTACAACGATAGCGGGATGATCCTGTTTGCCAAAAACACGACGGGCACGGTCATCAAATTGATGAACAATCCAGCAGACTTGTTGTATCCAACCGCAGATGGTTCAGCCAATCAAGCCATAACCACCAATGGCTCGAAAACATTGAGTTTTGCGGCGGTTGCGCTTCCTGGATCGAGTAATACTTTCACCGCCGCCCAGACGTTCCGCGCCGCCAACGCTATCCGGTCAGAAGCTGCAAGTACGCAAGACGCGGTTGTGATTGCTGGCCGGGCTGGTGGTTCAGGGTCTTACGCAATTACTTTAACTCCTGCCGCTTTAACCGCAAGTAGAACGCTTACTTTGCCTGAGCCAGGATCAAATGAGACTTTAGGGTACCTTAACGTCCCTCAAAACGAACAAACAGGAAGTTATACGCTTGTGCTTACAGATTCAGGCAAGCACATTTATAGAGGCTCTGGCGGCGCTGCTACATGGACAATCCCCGCAAATTCTAGCGTTGGTTATGCTATTGGCACAGCGCTGACCTTTATTAACTTGTCAGCAACTAGCGTAAGTATCGCAATTACATCCGACACTATGTATTTGTCATCTGCTGGTACGACAGGAACTAGAACTTTAGCTCAATACGGCTCGGCCACCGCAGTAAAAATTGCATCAACAACTTGGATCATCTCAGGGAGTGGTCTGACATGACAGGGGCGACACAAGTCGTTTTTATGAATCAACGGTCTTTTAATGTTGCACCGGTAAACACTGTTGCACCCGCAGTTACAGGGACTACTACTCTTGGTCAGACTTTAAGTAGTACGACAGGAACGTGGACAGGAGTCCCAACGCCTACATTTACATATCAATGGTTTAGAAGCCCAAGCACATCTATAAGTGGTGCTACTTCTAGCACCTACACCTTGGTAAGTGCTGATGTTGGTAACACTATTTATTGCCAAGTAACAGCTACTAATGTTGCGGCGGCCGTAAGTGCAAATTCCAACACAACGGCCACTATAACATTACCAGCAGTTGGTGCTGCTTTTGGCGGCGGCTATTTTGCCGGTCAAATCTCAACCGCTGGCACCGGTGTAGCCGATTACAACTTAGTAATAGCTCCGGTTGCTTCTGGTGAAAACAGTAGCAAGCAGTGGAAGACCTCAAACACATCAACTGCTGGAACGTCTTCTGTAATTGACGGACCAACAAATTCTAGCAACATGAATAACGCCACACATCCTGCGGCGCAATTCTGCGAGGGTCTAAGTATCGGTGGGTTTTCAGATTGGTATATGCCTGCTAAAAATGAGTTGGAAGTATGTTATTACAACCTTAAACCTACAACGACATCAAACAATACATCTTCAGGCACAAATACTAATGCAGTTCCTAGCCGTGGCTCTAACTACACCTCTGGCACACCAGCGCAAACATCTGCTACGGATTTTAAGTCGGGTGGCACCGAAGCGTTTGCAGCGGGCCTTTACTGGTCTAGTACCGAGTACTCTGCTACCTTCGCTTGGGGTCAGTTCTTCGATAACGGGGACCAGGGCAACATCGCTAAGTCGGCCAGCGGCAGGGTCAGAGCCGTTAGGAGAGTTGCTGTTTAATTCTTTAATTCTTTTCTATGGCTAAAACATCCCAATAACAGCAGGAAACCTTTATGTACATCTGCGTAACTGAAGTTGATGTCATCACAAAAATTCCTTGCACTCAAGAGCCGCAACGCACCGGTCCGTCAATGCCCGTAGTCAAAGGTTTAAAACTTGATTGGACTAATAAATCTACATGGCCTGTGGAGCTTGCGCCAGACGGCACCTACTTACGCGCTCCTTTGTACTATGGTACTTGTGATGACGATGCTGATACGTCTATTGCTGGCGTTCTGGAGGTGCTAACGGAAGAAGATTATTACTCCCGCAAGCAAGCCGAGTATGAAGCTCGCCGCCCGTATCCTTCGTGGTTGTGGGATGAGGACAGTGGGCAGTGGGTGCCGCCTATTCCTCGCCCAGAAGATGCGGTCATGAATGGTGGTAATGTGCGTTATAAGTGGGATGAAGAAACCGTTTCTTGGGTGGCGATGTGATTCATCCAAAAGACGTAAAATTGTTCATAGCAACGCCGTTCTTTGGCGGTGCAACTTACAACTATGTGCAAGGAATTTTTAATCTTGCATATAACTTAGGCAAACTTGGCGTTCATGCGCATTTTGCTCAGACACTAAACAACCCCTACATTTGGACGGCAAGAAATAGACTGGTTGCGGATTTTCTCAAAACGGATTTCACGCACTTTATGTTTATTGACCAAGATGTAGGATTTTTAGCAAGCGATGTGTTTGCTTTGATTCAAGAGGATAAAGACATTGTTGCGGGAACGTATCCATTAAAACAAATTAACTGGGAATATGTAGAACAAGCAGTAAAAGATGGCGTGCCAGCAGAAAAACTAGAGTCACATACCGCCATGCACGTTTTTCTGCCTGTTAACAAACAGGATAAACCCAATAACAAAGAGTTGCTTGAAGTTATCAATGTTGGCACAGGGTTTATGCTTATAAAACGGAAAGTATTTGAGAAACTAGCCGAGACAGCGGATACATATTTCGAGGTTATTACGCCTGAGTTGCGCGTTAAAACCTTAGACTTTTTTGGTCACAAGAGAGTTGATGAAGAGTTTTGGGGCGAAGACGTTTCATTTTGCATGAGGGTAAGGGGCGCTGGAATGAAAATTTATGTTGCACCTTGGGTGCAGTGTTCTCACTACGGTAGTTATCACTATAACCGAAAGCCGCATCACTTACAGCTAGGATAACTTGTGAAAGAGTTTTTCTTCATCTCTGGTCTACCACGCTCTGGTTCTACGTTGCTATCTGGCATCTTGCGCCAAAACCCCGATTTCTATGCAGACATTTCCTCTCCTATGCAGGGCTTGGTGACCTCAACGATCAATGTTATTACGGGCAGTGAGAACAATCATCTGATTGATGAAGACCGCCGCAGACAAATTTTGCGTGATGTGTTTGAGGCGTACTACAAGGCAGTCAACAACCCAGTTGTGTTTGATACAAGTCGTGGCTGGACTGCTAAAACATCTTTGTTGAAAGACCTATATCCTCAAACAAAAATTATTTGTTGTGTTCGAGACCTGCCGTGGATTTTAGATTCTTTTGAGCGGATTACCGCAAAAAACAGTTTGTATGGCGCAACACTCACCGATGATGAAGCGCGACAAACCGTAACCACGAGATGTGATGCGTTAATGGATGTTAAAAAAGAAGGTCAAGTTGTTAAGCCTTATTACTTTTTAGAAGAGGGTCTGCTACTTAACCCAAACATGATTTTCTTGATGGAGTATGAGGGTCTGTGTAAAGATCCAGAAAACACGATGCGTAAGATTTATGCATTTATTGATAAGCCTTACTTTAATCACGATTTTGACAACGTAGAGTACGAAAATGAAGTATTTGATCGTGCGTTAAACATGAAGAGTTTGCACACTGTGCGGCGTAAAGTTACTTGGGAGGAGCGCCGCTCAATCTTGCCAAAATCCGTTTGGGATAAATATTCAGGTAAAGAATTTTGGCGTCCAGCAAAGCCAAAGTTCACGGAACAATACAGAATGAAAGTAGTTGTATGAAAAAAATCCTTATCATGGGACTGCCGGGAGCAGGCAAAACCTTTATGGCTGAAGCGCTGAAGAAGTGCTTGGAAGCCAGCACAGACATCCCTGTGGAAAAGCTTGCACAGTGTGAAGTAGTGCCGACATTTTGGCGTCCAAACGTCAAATGGTTCAATGCTGATGAAATCCGTAAAAGATACAATGACTGGGACTTTAGTCGTGAAGGTCGGATTCGTCAGTCAATACGGATGGCTGAGTTTGCACTCTCATCGAATGCTGACTATGTCATTTGTGACTTTGTGGCACCGCTACCTGAGATGCGGCACAACTTCAAAGCCGACTGGGTGATCTGGATGGATACCATCGATGCTGGTCGCTACGAAGATACCAACAAAGCTTTTGTGCCACCTGATGTTTACGACTTTCGTGTCACTGAAAAAGACGCAAGCAAGTGGTCTGACTTTATAGCCGATCATATTATTCATGACCGCCGTCGCCCACGGTTTGATTGGCGCAAAGAAACCGTACAAATGCTTGGTCGCTGGCAGCCTTGGCATTCTGGTCACCGTGCATTGTTTGAACGTGCGATTGCCAAGACAGGTCAGGTAGTAATTCAGATCCGTGACTGCCAGGGCTGGAATGGTTCCAATCCTTTTGCTGCCGAGCAGGTTAAAGATTTTATCAGGCGCGATCTTGATCCGCTTTATCAGGGTCAGTATGAGATCCAGTTAGTGCCCAACATCGTGAACATCACCTATGGCCGTGACGTTGGATACAAGATCGAGCAAGAGACCTTTGATGATGCGATTCACTCAATCTCGGCCACTAAGATCCGTGAGGCTATGGGATGTAAGGCGATTGTTGCTGAAGCATGGCGAATCTGAAAAGCGGTGAGTAATAATGAGCGACGATCTGGATAAGCGCCTTTCCGTTCATGAAGCCATTTGCGCAACACGATACGAGAATATTGAGAAGCGTTTAAACGACGGCAGCAAGCGTATGCGCCACATTGAGTGGCTGCTGTATATCGTCATTGCTGCGGTCCTTCTTGGGCCAGGCGTGGCGGCGACGTTTGTTAAAAAACTGTTGGGCATCTAATGTTAGACATCATTGGTGGCGGTTTATTTGGCACGATCTTTGGAGGTTTGTTTCGCCTAGCCCCTGAAGTCCTTAAGTTTCTGGACCGCAAGAACGAGCGCCAGCATGAGTTAGCCATGTTTAACCGGCAGTGCGAGCTTGAGCAGATCCGCGGTGAAATGAAGCTTGCAGAGATCGGCGCCGAGCGTGACAAGGCAATTGATACGGGCGTCATGGCTGCATTTGAAGCGGCTATCAATCAGCAGGCAGAAATGGCCAAGTCTGCAGGTGGCTGGGTAGCATCCCTGTCCGCTTCAGTAAGGCCAGTGGTGACTTATTGGATTTTGGCTATCTGGTCGGCGTCGCACATTTGGTTTGCGATCCTTGCGAGCCGAGAAGGCTTACCTGTGCAGGACGTATTCAAGATGATCATGTCGCCTGACTTTGCTGCGCTAGTAGCGGGTACTTTTAATTATTGGTTTCTTGATCGCACTTTAAAGGTTCGAGGCCTTGCGTGAAGCTCGATCTAGCCAAAGAGCTTTGCAAGCGCTTTGAAGGGTTCTCTGCAAAGCCTTATGTGTGCCCTGCAGGCGTTTGGACGATTGGATACGGGTCAACCTATTACCAGAGCGGTGATCGTGTCACCAAGGACGATCCTGCCATTTCTAGGGACTATGCCGAGCAGTTGTTGATGCACGAGCTTGGGCACACCTACGCGCCGGGTGCCATTCGCTTGTGTCCCATTCTGTTAACGCTAGCCATTCAAAACAAGGACTGGGGCAAGCTCAATGCGATTGTGGATTTTTGCTACAACCTAGGGGTTGGCAGGTTACAAACTTCGACGCTTCGCAAGAAGATTAACCAGCAAGATTGGGAAGGCGCAAAAGAACAATTAAGGCTATGGGTCCGCGGCGGGGGTAAAGTCCTGCGCGGTTTAGTGATCCGACGAAATGCGGAGTGTGCCTTGCTATGAGTTCAGCAACCAAGTCAGATCCTGCCAAGTGGAAGCGCATCGTTGCTTCAGTCAAAGCCTCGGGTAAAGGTGGCAATCCTGGCCAGTGGAGCGCCCGCAAAGCGCAGCTAGCAACCCAGAAATACAAGGCGTCCGGCGGGGGTTACAAAGGGCCAAAAAAAGCGGATAATTCGCTCTCAAAGTGGACGAAAGAAGACTGGGGAACGAGGTCTGGAAAACCGTCCACACAAGGCCCTAAAGCAACGGGTGAGCGCTACCTGCCCAAGGCTGCAAGACAGAAGCTTAGTCCATCTGAGTATGCAGCCACAACGCGAGCCAAGCGCGAAGGGATGAGGCAAGGCAAGCAGTTTGTTCCCCAGCCGGAGTCAATCCGAAAGAAGGTGTGGTGACATGACAGCCGCCTATGTAATGACATACAACAACTTGGTTACTGACATCGCTCAGTACCTAGAGCGTACTGACACCGCCACGTTAGATAAGATTCCCACCTTTATCGGCCTAACCGAGCAAAAGCTTGCTGCCAGGCTCAAGATTCTTGGCATCCTTACCGTGCAGACTAGTGCGATGGTCATTGGCAGCAATGTGATTGATAAGCCGGCACGGTGGCACAAGACAGTTAGCATGAATATCACAGTGGGTGGCAGGCGCTATCCCGTGCTATTGCGCACCATGGAATACCTGCGTGAGTATTGGCCTGATCCGACAGAGCAGGACATTCCGAAGTTTTATGCGGATTACGATTACACGCATTGGCTCATCGCGCCGACGCCTGATGTAGCGTATAACTTTGAAGTGCTGTACTACGAGCGAATCCAGCCATTGGATTCATCCAATCAAACTAATTGGTTCACGATTTATGCACCGCAAGCGATGCTGTACGGCTCTCTTGTGGAGGCGTCAATGTTCTTGAAGAATTACGATAAGGCTCAAGCGTATCGTGAGGAGTTCACTACGATTCTTGAGTCGTTAGTCATTGAGAACAAGCTGCGCGTTGCTGATCGTCAAGCCGTTGTTGTGGATAGCTAATCATGAGCTTCAATAGCCCTTTTACTGGCAACGTCATACAGCCGACTGATGTTTCGTATCGTGCAGTTACGCTGTCAGCTAATACGCAGTTAGAGTGGCCGATTAACGGCAACGCCACAGACGATTACGCTGCTAGGATCATGAACGTGACAGCCACCGCGGGTGGCTTGTCGCTTTATATGCCACCTGCCAATCAGGCTTCTGTTGGCCAAGATGCATTGATCAGAAACGTCGGCGCAACGACATTTACAGTCAAGGACTACGCAGGCACCAATACGATTATCTCGATTGCTGCCGGCGAGGCCAAGTACGTTTACATTACGGCCAATCCCACAACCACAGGGACGTGGGGCAATATTGCATTCGGCACAGGAACGTCTTCTGCTGATGCGGCAACGCTTGCGGGTCTCGGCTTAGTTGCTGATGGCACTACGCTCAATCAGAGTCACCCGGTTATCTCGTTAGTTACGGGTTCAGCCTTCGCCACGACAGATCGCGCACAGACCTATATTTGGGCTGGTGGCGCTGGCTCTGCAACGCTCCCCCTGGCATCGACACTTGGCAACAACTGGTTTGTGCTCTTAAAGAACAATGGCACAGGTACGCTGACAATCAATACAACGTCATCGCAAAACATCGACGGCGCGATTAGTAAAGCCTTCCAACCTAGTGAATCTGCATTTATCGTTTGCACAGGCTCCGAGTTCATCACGGTAGGTTATGGCGTCAGCACGCAATTCGAGTTTGGCGTACTGACTAAGGCGGTTACTACAGGGACCGTCACGCTGACAGCCAGTGAAGCCTCCAATACGCTGATGATCTTTACGGGCACGCTTTCAGGCAATGTCACCGTCGTCATTCCGCCTGTCGTTAATTTTTATGTAGTGAGCAATCAAACAACCGCAGGCGGATACACACTTACAATTGAAACGGGTGCGGTAGGGGCCAATACGGCCACAGTGCCGGCAGCAGGCCAAGCAAGTTTGTTTTGTGATGGTACTAACGTCTTAAATGCCAATACTGTGCAGGCTGGTGGCACATCATTTAGCCTCGTTAATGGATCTGCTGGTAGCCCATCGCTTAACTTTGGCTCGGAAACCAACACAGGCGTCTATAGACCCGGTGCTGGACGCTTTGGTGTATCAGTTTTAGGGACGTTGATCTTAGATGTTTTTGATCAAACTGGAGTTACTGGAATTGATGTCGCGGGCACCGGCAACTTTACCGGCGGCATTAGCGGGGGCACCTTCTGATGACCAAAAAGGTCTTCGCGCTTGATACTAATCCTGGCATTCAACGAGACGGCACGCTATTTGATCGCGAGTTTTATGTGGATGGCCGGTGGGTGCGCTTTCAGCGTAAAAGGCCAAGAAAAATTGGTGGCTACAGGCAAATCACAGATCAGCTTGCAGGGCCTTCACGAGGCCTTTATTTAGTTCCGCAGAACACCTACAACAACGTCTATAGCGGCTACAGTGATGGCGTACAGCTTTTGCCCATCAACAATTCAGGCGTTGGTTCTGGCATTACAGATCTAACCTTTGGCGGCACAATCCTAACGCTGAACGTGCTCGTAGGCGGGTCTAGTTATACCAATGGCACTTATACAGGCGTGCCGCTTATTTATGTCGCGTCGGGCGCCGGAGCAGGCGCAAGTGCAACGATTACAGTATCGGGCAACGCTGTGACGTCGGTCACGCTTACAGGTGGCGGCTTTGGTTACTTGGTATACGACGAGCTTACTGCTGCAGCAGCAAACATCGGCGGCACAGGAAGCGGATTCTCAATCCAAGTGGCCACGATAGATAGTTGCTTTACGCCGAGTGCTGACAACCTGTGGCAGTTTGATACGTTTAAGGACTCGTATGGAAGCGGCAACAACGTACTATTGGCACATCCATCGCAGGACCTGACCGACATTAGCTCGGAAGTTAATACACCTGTATTAGCTTCAGACTTCACGGGCACCAACTTTCGCCCGCTTGGCGTGTTTACAGAAACGGCGGCGACGGTTACCAACGCATCCACCTCAGTAACGCTAGCCACGAGCAACTTCAATATTGGTGCCGGCCAATTAGTGACAGGGCCAGGTATTGCTGCAGGCACGCGAGTAGAGTCAGTGCAGTTAACTGCCCTCGTATTAGATACCGCAGCCACTGCTAGCGGCACCAACGTCACGCTCACCTTTGACAATGAAGTATCAGTATCAGGCGGCGTAGTGTCATTGCATCCGTATGTGTTTGTTTACGGCAACGATGGGCTCATTCGTAATTGCGCGTCAGGCGACCTGAACGATTGGGTATCAGCGGAGGCGAATGCGGTCAACGTAGCAACCGGAAAGATTGTGCAGGGCCTGCCTGTGCGTGGCGGTTCTAATTCGCCGTCAGGCTTGTTTTGGTCCCTTGATAGCTTGGTGCGCGTTTCTTTCGCTCCTACATCGCTAGGCGTGGCGGGAACAGGCAATTTTGCGCCGCCGACGTTCTGGCGCTATGACATCATCACCTCGCAAACATCAATCCTCTCATCGCAGTCAGTGATTGAGTATGACGGCATTTACTATTGGTGCGGCACAGATCGATTCCTGCTTTACAACGGTGTGGTTAAAGAGATTCCCAATCAGTTCAACCAGAATTGGTTCTTTGACAACCTGAACTACACGCAACGCCAGAAAGTATTTGCCACCAAGGTGCCGCGGTTTGGGGAGGTGTGGTGGTTCTACCCGCGTGGTGACGTGACCGAATGCAATGATGCGGTGATCTACAACATCCGCGAAAATGTTTGGTATGACGTGGGAACGGGATTAGGCGCCAGACGGTCTGCAGGTTACTTCTCGCAGGTGTTTCGCTTCCCGATCAATGCTGGCTGGTTGGCCAACTATACGGGCGGTGTGCTTGATACGACGATTACAACCGCAGGATCAGGCTACTCTAATGCAACATATTCTTACGAGCCGCTTACGGGCGGGTCTGGCTCTGGCGCAACGGCAACCATCGTCGTATCAGGCGGCGTAGTCACATCAGTGCAGATCAATGATCGCGGCACAGATTATGTGGCGGGGAACACCTTATCAGCGACCTTGGCCGGAGGCGGTAGCAACTTTGTTTTGACAGTTAACACCACGATGACATTTGTGTCGCTCTGGCAGCATGAGGTGGGCACTGATGAAGTGGTATTCACGCAGTCCAACGCAATTGAAAGCTACTTTGAGACATCAGATCTTGGCTGGGTAGCAGGCGGCCCATCTCAACCTTCGCCTGTTGGCGAAAACAAGTGGCTGCGTGTTGAGCGCGTAGAGCCTGATTTTGTGCAGTCAGGCGATATGGACTTGTACGTCACAGGCCGACCTTATGCGCAAGAAGCGGATAGCACGACAGGGCCGTATACGTTCTCGCCTGGCACGGGCAAGATTGACATGAAAGAGCAGCGCCGAGAGTTGCGCCTCAAGTTTGTGAGCAATATTGCCGGCGGTGACTACCAGTTAGGCAAGGTGATTATCAGCGCTGATGAAGGTGACGTGCGAGGATATTCAACATGAGTTTGGCCGTTGTTTATGACCCGCGGTATCAAGACTTTGATTCTTGGGCGGCGCTTATGTGTGAAGCGTATGCGGGCCAGCAGTTGCAGATTCCAGGTCCTGGTGTGGAGTGGCAGTCTTGGGGAGCCGGGCTGAAGGCCATTGACGTATTTGCCAACGAGGCGATTCCTGAGCCATATATCTTTGATAACTGGTATGACTGGGCGGCTGCGCTGGTAGGTGCTGTAAACGCGAGGACAGAAGAATGAGCACGTCAATAGCGTATCAGTATGCAACTGCGCCGGGTGGGATTGGTCTGGATGCCATGAATAAGAACATTCAAGACTTCTTCGCTGCGAACCCGACAGAAAGCGCTACGCAAGAGGCCATGAAAACTTGGGGCGTGTCCGAAGAAGATATCAAAAGAGCCACCGGACTTACGCTCAACGATTATTATGGTGAGCCAACATGGCAACCAGGAACTTATGCGTATGGCGTGCTGGTTCCTGAATTTAGTCCAGATTCTCCAGCAGGACAGTTTCAATCTGCATTAGCAAGCGGTACGCCCGTCGAAGATGCGCGGCTGCAGATGAACGCAAACATCCTTGCCAGCGAATATGAACGCGCTGGATATGATCCGGCATATGTCGCGCAGGTAGAGCAAGATTATTTGCAGCAACTTTACGGCGCAAGAGATATTGCAGCGGAAAGCCAGGCGGCCAGCCAGGTGCCGGCTAGTCAATCGGTAACGCCGCCACTACAGACACTGCAAAGCACAACGCCAACAAGGCAGGCATCTGCGGACCCGGCAGCAACGGGAGCATTGCAAGCGCTGGTGACAAGTCCGGCGACAAGCGCGTTAAGTCGCGGCAAATTATCAAGAGATGATGTAGAGCAGAACCTCCTAGAGTCCACCACGCTAAAGCCTGCTTATGGTTCTCAGGCGTATCAATTTGCCACCGCGCCTGGTGGAATTGGTATAGACCGAATGAATCAGAACATTCGCGATTTCTTGGCGACGAATCCATCTGAGGTGAAATTGTATGAGGCGATGCAGACGTGGGGCGTATCAAAAGAAGATATTGAGCGTGCCACAGGAAAAGCGTACACCGACATATTCCCTGAGAGATTTACGCCAGGATCAGTCATCACAAGTGGTTTTGGTGATGTAACAACCACACTTGGCGGCGATAAATACTACAAGGGCATATTAGTACCGACGTTTACAGAAAAGTCTCTTGGTGACGCAGGATGGCTTTCTGCTGGAGCACAAGCAGAAGAATGGAGAAAGAATATTGATCTTTTAGCTCCTGTACCAGAAAGTCAGCAAGTAGCAGGCGTTGAATACTATCGAGGAGTGCCTGTTCCGAGTTTTGACGACACATATGGAACTGCAGAAGCCAGCGGGAATATTCTTGAATCTGCCTTAAATAAAAGGGCAAACTGGGAAAGATCAATTGATAATGTTTTGGATCAAGGGCAGGCGCCATTCGGATACTCCACGACGCTAGTGTATTCACAGCCAGTAGGGGATTATGACCCAGTTGTTGTAGGAACTTCACTAAGACCAACAACCGCAATAGATTATCTACTAGCTAATAACGCGACAATTGCGGATGCAGTGGTGCCGCATACGACCACGTTTACGAGTAATTACAAGGTTGTAAATGGCGAGCTTAAAGAAGTAAATCCGAGTGATATAACACCTGAAGATATTGCATCGGGCAATGCGTTCTTTATGATCGGTGGCAAGACCGGTGGTCCTGAGCGTGAGCGCATGGCGCAGCTTTATCGCGCACAAGGTGATGAGCTTATCCCTGTGGGCGACCCGAAGATGTATCGTGGGGAAGTCAAAAAAGACTTTGGGTTGCAGATGCTTGACATGGCTGCATCCATGTTGGCGTGGGTGCCTGGGCCATGGCAGATTCCTGCGCAGATCTATGTGGCGACTCGCGGCGCAGTGGAAGGGGATCCGTCCGGCATCATTAAAGCTGTTGCGCCACCTATAGTTTCCACGGCGTATGACGTTTACAACGCAGTAAAAAACGACAATTACGTCGGCGCGTTAATGAGCGTCGTTGGCCAAACGGATATTGGCAAGGAGTTAGGCGGGGTAGATTTAGGCGGCGGCTTTAAGGTCAAAGATGCAATCACAGCGATTAACGTAGCCAATCTTATTGATGATCAGCGATACGACCAAGCATTAATAAGTTTAGGGTCTCTTACAAACAGCCCTGAAGCGTCAGTGGCCGGAAGCGCATTGGCACTGAAAAATGCGTTGCAGTCGGGCCAACCGTTGGCAATCGTGAAAGCAGGACAAGGCCTCATCAACAACGTCAATAATCTGACGGCCAAATCGGATGTTGCTAATTTACTTATCAACAGCAAAGATATTGGTGCAATTGACGCAGACCTTGGTAGCGGCGATCAATTTGCTACGACAGGAACAACGAAAGGTGCTTTATCAACCCTAGCCGGTGATCCGCAGTTAGACCTAGCAAACCAACAGAGAATTGCAGATGCAAATCAAGCTATTTCCGACTACATCATGTCGGATGTGCCAGACGCAGTTGGGTTAGCAAATCAACTTAAAGCGCTTGGTATTAATGACCCACAAGCTTTGATTGATCAGGCCAATGCGCAGATCACGACCAACGCAACCAATATTGCAGAGCAAAGAGCAGTAAACACCGCGGTTGCAGGAATCTTAAATCAGTACAGCAAAATTGATCCGCAGTCTGGCTACATGGGATTGGACCGAGAGACGGCTCGTGAGCAGCTTATAGCAGCAGGATTGCTTGGCGATCAAGCGGAAGCGGAACTTCAGCGGGTAGACGATCAAGTTGCCACAAAAATAGAAAACGCTGGCTTAGTGCGCGATGCGTACAGTGCGTTTGTGAAAAGCACTCCTGCGCAGCGTGAGGCCGCAGAGACGTCGTTAAGAGAATCCATGAGCACGGCTGGATATACGCCAGCACAAATTAACAATCAAGTGCTTTTAGGTCGCGGCGTTATTGAAGGACAACAAAAGCTAACCACTGGCGAACAAGCGCAGGAGCGTGCTGCAAGTCTGCCAGACATCCGCGCAGATATTGCAGGCAAATCCACCTTCGGTGAAGCCTATGCCACGGCAAGAGAAAAGCTCGGCGCAGGTGCGACGTTTACATGGCAGGGAAGAGACTATGTTGCCTCTTCTGCTGAAGAGCGCCCTGACTTGGCGTCAGCGAAGAAAGCCTCGAGCACAAATGTTAAAGATGAGCCGTTTGTCGCGTCAAACGGCATGCACAACCGATCATCCTTCATTCAGCAAGGCGGCGGCACGAGTGATGCAGACTACGCAAAGTATGTGAATGCGGTCAATGCGGTGATTAGTCAAGGCTTGAATGGCAACCTTATCAAGCCGTCGTCAGTGAATAGTGCGGGCAAAGATCTTCCGTCGACCAAAGGCCCGGTGACGATGGAAACGCCTAAAGTTGATACGCTGACAGGAAGCATTTTGGCCACAAGCGCTGCCAATTTCGGCGCAAATACGTTGGCAGGCCCATTAAGTGCTATGGGATTTACTAAATTGGGGGCACAAGTATTAGCAAAGGCGAATGTCTTGGCCTCAGTGGCAACCGCAGCACAAGGCCCAGAGATTGCTGCTGACAAAAAAGCGATTGATAGCGCAATCGCTAAAGTCGGAAAGTCGGAAAATCTGCGTGACGCTGCTGTTAATGTCGGAAATTTAGTATTAACGCTTTTTCAACATCCAAAGGGTTTTGGCGTATCAGTATTAGAAGAAGTGGGTGAAGAAGTTTTGCAGGTGGGCGCTTTAAAGGGAATAAAAGCAGGTTTATCAGTAAAAGAACTCATTACGTCTGCAACAGAAAACGGCGGCGCAGCATACAACGAGACGTTTGCGAATGAAAAGAAGGCGGGCGCATCGGATAGTGAAGCTCACAAAAATGCTCAAATAGCAGCGGGCTCTGCGGCAGGCGCAACGGTAGTGTTTTTAGGTGGCGGCATGGCTGCTAGCAATCTAGCTGGCCGAGTAATTGGCAGTAAAGCAGATGACGTGGCGACAGGGGTTGTTGGCAGAACCCAAGATCTCGGCAAAACAACCCTTAAAGAATCGATTCAAGAATTTGGCGAAGAGGGAGCAGTAGCAGGCACGGTAGATCTTGCATTGACTGGCGCTATTGATCCGGTGCGGTTACTCACAAATGCCACGGGTGGTTTTGTGTTTGGCGGACCAACAAGTGGTGTCATGCAAGCTACGGGCACGGATGCGGTGGATACGCAATCAACCAGTATAGGAGCGGGAACAACACTGGACAGCACGAAGGGCAATATTGTAACCGGAGGGCCGACAATCAATGTAGATCCAACAACAGTTGGCGCTAATGTAGGCACGCAGATTCAGGATGCGGCAATGATGGGCGGTGACTTAACAGTCGCAACGAATGATGTTATTAATTCGACGTTGACGCCAGCGTTAGATGCTGGCCAGTCAATCACAACACTTGGCCCGGCTGTTATTACATCAGCAGTAGAATCTGGCGCTGACTTGTCAACAGTTGTCAACACAACGATTACGGTTGGATTAGGCACGGGCGCGGATGCATCAATCACAACGGGAACAGTAGCATCAACGGCGGTTAAAGTAGGGCTTGATCAGGGCGCAGATTCCACGGTAGTTATTGGCGGCACTGTAACAAGTGCAATTGATGCCGCAACAAAGGCTACATCAGACGTTAATGCTACCGCTACTTCATCAGTGGCCACATCAGTTGCCACAGCCGCTCAGAACGGCGTGGACGTGAATACTGCAATAACGGCGGCTGTTGATGCGGCAACAAAAGCAGGTGTTGATGTAACCGTGGATACTGCCACACAAGGTAGTGTGACGACAACCACAGCGGTATCTGGCAACACAACAACGGCAGTTGCAGTAGACACCAATAACGGCACAACGACGACCATCACCAGTTCCGGTAATACGACCACACAAGTGGTTACCGATGCGAATGGCACAGTCACGACAAAAGCTGATAGCAATACTGCCGTCATCACGGAAACCGATGCAGCAACAAGCATCACCACGACGACGACAATCAATCAAAACACCCAAACAGTCACGACGGTTGACCCAAATACTGGCACAAAGACCGATGTGGTGACTGATTTAAGTACAGGGCAATCAACAACAACGACGACAAATATTGGAACTAATCCAAACGTAAACCCAAATGTAAATCCTAACGTAAACCCTAACGTAAATCCTAATCCAAATGTCAATATTGATAAGCCAATAGTGCCTACACCGGGCGTTCCTACAGGCACTCCAAGCACAACTTCAGACATACCTATCACCACGTCAGTGCCGCCGGCTGCCGTGACAAGTGTGCCAATTACGCCAACGCTGACAACAACTGAGCCGCCAACAACAAAAACAACAACTCCCAAAACGCCAACAACAACATTGTCATCAAGTATGCCGGCGATCATGGCAGGTCTTGGCATGGGCATACCAAACCCTGAAGATTGGCTTGGCGGGAAGCTGTTAGGCTCACGGACACGCGAGGAATATATAAACCCACTTGCCCGATATTTCGCAGAGGTGCAAGATTTGCCGCAGTTGCCTGTGGTGCCAGAAACAGTCGAGGAAAAAATGCGCCTGCCCTACTATACTTATGGCCAAGAGCCGTCATTTGACGAGATATTTGGCGAGGCTCCTGTCGGAGAGCCGAAAGGCACGGAAGAGCCGGTATATCGCATGGGCGGGCAGGTAATGAATCCGCAGTTTATGTATGCCCAAGGCGGGCTATCACGGCAAGACTTTAGGCAAGGCAAGCATGTATCAGGGCCTGGTGATGGACAGTCAGACGACATCCCTGCCATGCTTGCGGATGGTGAGTTTGTGTTCCCCGCGGATGTTGTGAGTGCGTTAGGTAATGGCTCCACAAAAGCGGGCACGGAAAAGCTTTATGAAATGATGCATGCCATTCGACAGCGTGCAAGATCCAAGAGACCGAAAGATTTGCCGCCACCGGCATTTAAGAGTCCGCTGGATTATTTAAAGAAACGATAGGAGCGCGTCATGTCGCTATTTGAAGGCTCGGCCCCAGATCCCGTCACACTGTCAAAAACGTCGGAAACGAAGGTCCCTGATTATCTAACGAACTATTTAACCAGTTTATCGCAGGCTGGGGTTGGAGCATTAGGAACCACAACGCCAGGCGTTGGCGGCGCACCGTCAACGCTTACGCCGTTTACGGGCGACCAGTTGATTGCAGATCAGCCGGAATTCTTGAGAAGCCTTATGACCCCTAGCTCAACGGCAAACCTGCCTGAGTTAAGTGATCTGACGCGGTATCAAACGGCACTTGATGATGCTTCGCGTGTGGCCGGTTTGGCTGAAGACGTTTCAGACACAGATATTTCAAAGTTTTATGACCCGTATGAGACGGGTGTAATCGATGAGTTAGCTCGTCAGTCGGGTCTTAACGTACAGCGCAATCTTATGCCTGCGCTGAAAGCTGCATTTGCAGGCCAAGGTGGGTTTGGTAGTCAACGGTATGCAGGCGCATTAGGCCAGACTTTGGGTGATGTACAAGCAAATTTGTTGGGTAAACAAGCTGAGTTGATGTCATCGGGTTACAAGCAGGCCATTGACGCTGCATTGCGTGAACAGGCCATTCAACAGGGATTGGTTGGCGGTTTGAGTTCGTTGGGTTCAGTGGAGGCAACGGCAGCGCCAGCAGCGATTAAGCAGCTTGCAGACATCGGCGCACAGAAGCTTGCCTACGATCAATCACTGATTGAAGCGCCAGTAACACGAGCACGGAATGTGGCTGAGATTATGCGTGGCTACCAATATCCAACAACGATAAGTGAGACGAAGCAAGAAATTCCTTCCGCCTACCAGCCCTCGCCACTGCAGCAGATTGCAGGCCTTGGTACGTTGGTTGGTGCGGTAGACAAGAGTGCCGCATCAGGAATTTTAGGGAAAATAGGAAGTATCTTCCCGAGCGGCGGATCAACGCCTACGGACAGCGAGATGAATCAATATATTTCTGATGCGCTTGCCGCTGTTGCAGGAAACGCTCCAATTTAATTGGAATTATCATGACCATCACATCCAGAAGCGGTCTTGCCAATCTGCCTGTCAGTTACTTTGGCCAATCAAGTGAGGAGCAGGCCAAGATTGAGGACTTGCAGCGTATTCAGCAAGAGCTAAGAGACGCCCTGCAAAACAGAAAGCAGTTGTTTGATCCGGTCTTACTAGCAATGGCTCAAGGGTTCTTGGCGCCTACAAAGACGGGGTCATTCGGCGAAGCTATTAGCAATGCTGCGGCGTTGGTCGGCCCTGCACAGGCACAAGCGGAAAAGCAGCGCCTTGAGCGTATTGCGATGGAACGTGAGCTTGCAGCAGCGGATCTTGCCATGACGCAACAAGCGGAAATGGATAAACGATTCTTGCCCAAGCTGTTGGGCCAACCCGCAACGCTAGCGACGCCAGAGAAGTCGGAAGGAGCGCCCGCCGCCCCTGCGCCGGGGGGTGTTCAAGTAGGTGCGCCACTAGCGCCTCGTGCAGAAACAAAGACCGATGTTGCCCCGCCCTCAGCGCAGAAGTCAGGGCTTAATAATTTAACGGATCAAGACTTGGTCTTGATGTCACGCAATCCGCGTTATGCGGCAACTGCCGAAATGATCCGAAAGTTGCGTGAGGACGAGCGGCAAAACTTGGCATTTGCTGATGGTGTATTGATTGACAAAAGAACGGGCCAAGTGATTGCAGATTTTCGTATTCAAAAGCCTGATGTGTTTCCCACACATTTGGGTGATATGCGCATGACGCCCAAGCAGTTTGAGCAATACCAAAAAGAGTTTGAAGAAGGTGGCACATATGCGGGTGAGAGATTTTTATCAAACTTAGGCTTGCGCACGATAGCGCAGCAAACCGCTGAAGCTAAGGGCACAGAAACCGCCGCAGCAAAAACCGCCGAGGCAGAGGTTGGTCGCACGCAGCAAGCGATTGATCAAGGTGATGTCACAGGCCGTATGGCTCAGTATCGTTTGCTTAAAACGATTGCTAGCGGCAAGGACGCAAGTCAGATCTTTGGTATCGTTAACCGCCCAACGATAGGCGCAGCGATTGCAAGGCTGGTTAACGAAGGCATTCGCGCAGACTCTAAAACCATCCAAGCTGGCGCTCTCATTGATGCTTTGCGGAATGTTGGCTTAGAACAAGAGACAATCAACAAGTATGAGTTGGCACTCAACACGATGGCCAACATTCAATTGCAGATGGCCAAGATTGCACAAGGTCAAGGATCTATTTCTAACTTCGAACGCGAGTTATTTGCCTTGGCAGCAATATCACCGCAAGACAATCCTGCGACTATTTTGCGCAAGGTCCAACTTTTGGAAGCGCGTGCGGAGTTTGATCGGGATCTTGGCCGAGTGATACGCAAGTCTAAGAAATCACTTGATGCATTTAAAGAAGAGAATGAAGATCAATACAACTCCATGGTGCAAAATTATTTAAATCGTGTAGGTCAGATCGCTCAAAGCGTCAACATTCCCCTGCCCAAGGCAGGCGCACCAAGACAAGCAGGAGTGCCTGGAACTTCAAGAAGTGCTGGCGAAGACATTCGTAGACGAATCGGCGCATCAACACCATAAGGCATACCATGGAAGATAAAGACATTCTGCCATTCCTTAATTCGCTCTCTCCAGAGCAGGCTAAGTATGCCGATCTGATTGTCACGGAAGCAGAAAAGCGTGGCGTGTCACCGCGGTTTGCATTGGCACTGGCTTGGCAGGAAAGCAAATTTAACCCTGCCGCCATCGGCAAGGATAAAGAGGTCGGCATCATGCAAGTGCTGCCAACCACGGCGCAGCAATATGGCTATGACGTAAAAGACTTATCCGATCCCGTAAAAAACATCAGCATCGGCGTTGATATTTTGCGTCGTCATTTAGATCAATTTGACAATGATCCAATGCTAGCGGCGATTGCATATAACGCTGGACCTAATCTTACTTATCTGACTGATCCGCAGAAGGGCAACTTGCCTGAATCAACCGAGAATTACGTTAGAAGCATTTACAACATGGGCGGTTTTACCGATATGCCCAAGCCTGCAGAACAGCAAGAGCAAAGCGATCAAGGTGGCGGCACCAAGAAAAGCGCCACGGAAGAGTTTTTAGACAAGTTCAAAGATCCAGGATATCGTGACTGGGAAAC
>OGWD01000019.1_pt1 | contig 20014 bp, 19 predicted proteins | sample 1575981 | NCBI WGS metagenome assembly OGWD01 (sample SAMN07581555, study PRJEB24739) | freshwater metagenome | place: Singapore | collected 2015-04
ACCTACTGTTACACCTACGTTTACATCTACACCTACCAACACACCAACAAATACAGAAACACCTACTGTTACACCTACGTTTACATCTACACCTACCAACACACCAACAAATACAGAAACACCTACTAACACACCGACAAATACTTTAACACCCACAAACACTTTAACACCTACAGTTACCCAGACTCTTCCAACACCTACACCTACACCAACAGTAACAAAAACACCTACCGTCACGCCTACTAATACACCAATATCAATGTTTACGGATGTAACGTTTCCGGGTACTGGCACCTGGGAGGAAGCTTATTACGGGAGTGGAAGATGGGTAGCTGTAGCAAGTTCAATCTCTCCAAGTTTATGCGCAGATAAAGCAATATCTTCTATAAATACCACATCTTGGTCTTATACTAATAATTTACCAATCAATAGAAATTGGAAATCTATTGCTTTTGGTAATAATGTATGGGTAGCATTACAAAGCAATACAGGATTATCAAATACAGTTGCAGCAAGATCTGCTGATGGAGGATTAACTTGGCTTCCTGTTACCCTTCCGGATTTAAATTGGTCGTCGATTGCTTTTGGTCAAGGTAAATTTATAGCTGTTGCTAAAAATTCAAATACAGCTTATTCATCAACAGACGGTATTACGTGGAGCTCTATTTCTCTTCCTATTACTACAGGAATGACATACATAAAATATGATAGTGGTACCTGGATATGCTTTGACACAGATTCTTATACAAATTTACATCTAATTTCGTTTGATGGTGTTATTTGGTTTGATAATGCAATGCCGTTCTTTGCAAGATGGTCTTCTGCTGCATTCGATATTACCTTGGGTGCGTGGGTGGCAGTAGCCTTTGCAGAAAGCGCTACAAACCTACAGACAAGAAGAGCTGCAATTTCTTATGATGGTGTTATTTGGGCGGAGACATTTAATTTACCAGCTTTTAGAAATTGGACATCTATAACAAATGCAAAAATGTCGAATGGAACACCGATATATTTGGTTGTAGCTAATAACTCTAATAAAGGTGCAATTTCTTATGACAGTCAAACGTGGTCAGAGCTTAACATGCCGGCCACTAGAAATTGGACGCATATTATTTGGTTAGAAGATGCAGGTATTATAGCTTTAGCTTCAAATACTAATATAGGATCTGTAGTTCCTCCTACACCTTCTATCACTCCAACACAAACTGTAACTCCTACACTTACACCTTCAGTTACACCTTCACAAACAGTAACCCCAACATTTACACCTACTATTACTGTTTCCCCTACATTTACACCTTCTACAACTGTAACTCCTACATTTACACCTACTAATACAGTAACTCCTACACTTACACCTTCAGTTACACCTTCACAAACAGTAACCCCAACATTTACACCTACTATTACTGTTTCCCCTACATTTACACCTACTAATACAGTAACTCCTACACTTACACCTTCAGTTACTGTTTCCCCTACTCTTACTCCTACAGTAACAGTAACACAATCACTTCCTCCTCAAATTATTACAGTGAGAGGATCAGGTAATACGCAAATTGAAGGTGTATATAATAAATCTGGAGACAAATATATATATAATTCTCTAAATACAAATTGTTCAGTAGAAAGAATAAACAATATATGGTCAATCTTTGCAAATGGTTTATTGTTATATACTAACCCGTCTAATTCCCTTTTTGTTCCATATAATAATTGGCAGAGTGTAGATTCTTTATATAATAATCCTCCGACTATAATACCCGGGGTACAAAGCCAGTCACTGGAAAATGAATTGGTAGTAGCTGGTAGAAATGAGTTATTATCTTACATGGGAAGAGGGAGTTTGGATGTATCAGATATAGTAAGTGCTTTTGGTAGAACCGCTGAAGCAAGTGAACAAATTTTGGATCATGATCTTTTAACTTATATAAGTTTAGTAGAATCTACAGACGGAGCTCCGTTAGATAATATCGTCAAGCAATCTATAATACAGCTTGTCGAGGGTCTCAAACAAGATGGTATTTGGGATAAAATACATACATTAGTTCCTCTAGTTGGTGCTAAAACTTTACAAGGCGCTCTAATTCCATTAAAAGGAACGCCCCCTACAAACTTTGGATTTATAGACTCTGATTATAGTGGAATTGGTGGTTTAAAAGGTAGTTCAGGTAAATATTTAAACACAAATGTAAGTAACGCAGATGGCCGCCCTAATGATAAACACCTTGCAGTAGTACTTACTTCACCAATGTCGGGTAGTGGGTCTACTAGAAACGCTATTGGTTCTCGGGGTGGAGGGAATTCACCAGATTCAGAAATATCATTTAACCCATCTAGCCTTACATTTACACAAATAAGCTTTAGAATAAACCAAGCTTCGCAAATGGCTACGAACTTAGAATATCCTAATACATTTGGGTTTTACGGGGTACAACGCAATAACACTTCAATTTCTTTCTTAGCAGATCCGAATACAGCTTCCCCCACATTTATAGAAACGGGACAAATTATTACAACACCTACATCTAACAATATATTTGTGTTTGGTGGCGGTATTAATATGGGGTTTTGTAATGGGAGAATTGCCTTTTATTCAATAGGCGAAGAATTGGGAGTAAAGTTAGTTAGTTTGAGAAATAGAATTAATGCTTATTTAAATGTATTAGCTCGTAACTTCTCTTCATATGCTACGATTAAAATTTCTTCTTTAAAAGCATATACATATTGCTCAGATCCACTAATAAACGGAAAAAACTCTGCTATTTTATCTACCGCTTTACCAAATGGTAGGCATGAGTTTCAATCTAATCTCTCAACTCCTCCAGAAGGACCTTGTTATTATAGACTTACATATAATGGAAATGCCTGGGCGCTTACTAAATTTTTAAATTATATTCCTACTATTTTAGCTACTTCCGATCCTACAACTGCTAATTTTCCTTGGCAAGCAAAATGGCCTGAAGGAGTTATAGTAACCGATGAATTATATACTTAAATATTAATATGAAAGCGTCTTTATTTAAATCAGCTCCTCGAGGTTCTGGTATTTATGTATTATCTGCTTCACTTTTATCTAGCTTTGGTGTTTGGTATTATATAGGCAGTGATAATTATAATCAAAGAAGTTTAGGAGCACAAGGCGGCATACAAAGATCTACAATCCCGACATTTTCTGCATTAAATCTTTTTAAAAATATTACAAAAATAAGTTGTGGTCAAAATCACACTATGATTTTAAGTGGAACAAAATTATATGGTTTTGGGTTAAATTATTATTCGCAACTAGGATTACCTTATAAAACAGTAGTAGATGAACCGGTGTTACTAGATGGTAATTGGTCTGATGTAATATGTGGGTATAATCGCACGTATGCGTTAAGCGCAAATACTAATATCTGGTTTGGTACGGGATATGGATCCCCTTATTTATTTGGTACGCAAAATTATTCTGTTGTTTTATCTTCTTTTAATCCAATACCAGGATTTTGGGCAAATATATCAGTAGGACAAAACCATACATTTGCATTAAGTGCTGGTACTCAAGATTGGTATGCTACTGGATCCAATAGCAATGGACAGTGTGGAATAATAGGGGGAGGATCATCTATCACTTGGAATAAAGTGCCTGGAAATTTTTCGAAATTATTAGCAGGATCGTCTTCTTCTATTGCATTAAGTGTAAATGGAAGAGTTTGTACTGCAGGGGTATCTTTGTATACAGGAAGCCCAAATTTTAAAACTGATTCTTCTACTTTTTCTGCTATTTCCGGTATATTTTCTGATATTGCTATAAGTGATTCTGGTTCATTTGCATTAAGCGCAAATACTGATATCTGGTTTGGAACTGGCTATAATGTTCCATCTTATACCACGTTTAGAGGTAATTTTTCCCGAATATCATTTAAATGGCAAAAATTTATAGTAAACAATTGTTTAACTAACATATCTATTGGTAATATGGCTACAGGGGTTTTTTCTAACTGTTTTTATATGCAATCTGCGGGGTCTGTAAATAATGCCTGGTATGGATATGATACATATAGTAATAGTGTAAATAGGTTGGGAGATAAAAGTATTCCTGCAGGAGATAATTTCACTCTACTTCCTTCTTTGTCTATAAACGATGTAGCTATTGGAAGCACTCATGTAATAGCTATATCAACTGACGGCTCTGTTATTTCAACTGGAAGAAATGATTTCGGTGCAGCAGGCCATAAGCGTTCGTTATCAAGAACTGCAGCAATTAAACCATATCCTTTATCAGGATTTTGGAAAAATATATATCCTACTACAGATGGCTGTGTAGCTATTAGTGCAAATTCTAATAAAGCATTTTATGTAGGGTCGGCTGGATTTAATAATGCATCAACTTGGACACCATTAACCGGAGATTGGAGTTATTTTAGTGCAAGCCCTCAAGTCATTGTAGGTCTTAGTGCTAATACTAATAAGTGGTTTATACGAGGTAATAATTTGTATAGACAGCTAGGAGGCAATTATACACTAACCGATACTACTACTTATAATTCATTTGTCGAACTATCTGGGAATTGGAGTTATGTAACCGCTGCAAATGATAACAGAGTTATAGCTTTAAGTGCTAATACTTATAAGTGGTTTGCTGTAGGATCGGTAAGTTTTGGGGAGTATGGTACTCCCGATACAAACTTTACCTCATCAGGTTACACTCCTTTAACAGGGGAGTGGGAGATGGTCTTTCCGAGCGTGTTTAGCAGTTATGCATTAAGTGCAAATACAAACAAGCTTTTCGCTGCAGGACAACAAAATGCATATTCGTTTGGAATTGGTGAAGATAATGATAATAAATCTTCATTTATAAATATCCCTGGAAACTGGAGTTTTCCTGTACGCGGGCAAATGCAGACAGTTGTTCTTAGCGCAAACGGAAAAGACTGGTTTGCATCTGGGTTTAACGGTGGTCAATTTTCATTAGGATTAAATGATAATTACTACGCAAATATTTTATCAGCATATAGAATAAATGGTAATTTTTCTAATATTTCCTTATTGGCAGAATCTCCATTTAATCAATGTACTGGCATAGTGGGGTTAAGCGGTAATAAAGTGTTCATCGCGCCTTCTGCACCAACTATAACAAGTATCTTAAGCGGGCTAAGGTCTTTAACAGTAAACTTTACAGAACCTAATCCAGGGAGTACACCTATTTATAGGTATGAATATTCAGTTAATTATGGTAATTGGTATACTTGGGCCCCGGTCTCTCCTTGTATAATAGGCGGATTAGCTGATAGTACTCTATATAACGTTAGAATGCGCGCGGTTTCTTTAGGTGGAAAGAGTGTTGAATCTGTAGCAGTTTCTGGAGGTACATTCAGTATCCCAGGCGCACCTATTATAAATAGTGTTACATCTGGTTTAAGCTCCATATCAGCTTATTTTACTCCTCCAAGTAATACCGGGGGAATACCGCTAATTGGTTATTATTATTCACTTAGTTCATCTGTATTTGGATTATTTGTTGGTTCAGCTTATTTTGGAACTTCACCGATAACGCAATTTATTAGCCCAGAATATGAAAAAGTTTTATTTCGTTTAAATGCATATAACGCTGTTGGACTTTCGCCCACAGTATCAGCATCACCAGTCACTATATTCGGTAATGCTAGTCAGCCTATTATTAATAGTGTTACTATTCACCCTTCTCAACCTAATACTGTTACCGTTGATTATTCCGTACCCACCACATTAGGAGGAGGTACTTTAAGCGCCTATCAATATTGGGATAATATAAATAATAGATGGGTCACTGTATAATATGCCAACATTTAATATAACCGGACTTTCAGGTGGAAAAACATATCCTATAAGGCTACGCGCGGTAACGAATGTACAGAATACATCGGTACTAAGTCTCACATCTCAAACTTTTACTACAATTCCTAGGGTTTGGTATTCTGCAGGTGTCAACGAGTATGGAATAGCTGCTGTTAAAGAAACTACTGGTAGTGAAGTTCAGCCCTCAACAATACGCTCTCATACTATGTGCCTTACCGCTGGTTTACTTGCTGGAAGTCCTTTGTTAACATCAGAGAGTAAAGTGTTTTTTGGTTATAAGTGTATACTTGTCTTAAAACCGGATAAAACTCTTTGGGCTATGGGATGGAATATAGGAGGAAGGTTTGGAAGAGGTGCTTCGAATAATAATGTAGTGTATACCGGATTTGTCCAAATATTTTCTAATTGTGATGATGTATCTTTAGGTGGCACTTTAACACTGTTCGTAAGATCAGGAGCAACGTGGTATGTTGCAGGTGTAGATAATGCAGGAAATACACTGCTAACACACCTTAGTACTGGGCCTTTTTATTCTTTTACGCCCATTGCATCAGCTTTTGACAGAATTGTCGCTGGACCAAATGTTACTTTTGCTTTTAGAGGTACAACACTGTTTGCAAGAGGTAATAATGCTAAAGGCGAGTTAGGTATAGGGATTACAAATTTTATTAATACAAATATTAATGGTATGTTTGTTGTTCCTGGGTCATGGGTTGATGTAAAGCCTGGGGACGGTTTTACCTATGCGTTAAGTTCTGGAGGTCAATGGCATGCTTCAGGTGAAAATGTTTATGGACAATGTAGTGTGGATTCTCCTCCTACACGTAATACATTTTATGGTACTACAAATCAATATATTTTTGACTTTACACGTTGCAACTTTACAATACAGCCTCAAACACAATCTCTTGGTATAGCAAACTTTGATAAGATAATTATTTCTGGATTCTTTCCTGGGGTGTTCGCTCTATCTGGTAAGAAAATATTTGGTACTGGCGCTGCTAACGGTATTTCACCCTATACAAATTCTCTTAGTAATTCTGCAAAAATATTTACACAACGGCTTTCCGGTGAATGGACAGATATAGAGTTTAGTGAAGCCGGGCCCCTTACTAGGAATTATGCATTATTTGCCTTATCTGCAAATAACATCTGGCACTGCTTTGGTTATTCAAGCTCGATCTATGGTAATACTTCTTTTAACCCACCCCAGCTTCGAGACAACCAATTAGGCTTCGTGCCTTTATCTGCTAAATTTTCAACAATACGTACAAACGAATATGACGATATATCCTATGGATTGACATAATGTTTTATCATGGAGCTGGAGGGATTTGAACCCTCGTCTTGAAGAATTTCATTTATAAGCCCTACAAGTTTATCTTAATTTAAAGTTCATAATATTATAATTAAGAAAATTGTATTATATATAGTAATTTTATACGCCTGATACCAATTACCAAAACATTTCAGGTCGAGAACTTGTAACACGCTTTACCTTACCAGCTCTAATCTACAGTAAAACGATCGAGTTAAACTAACTCGAGTTCGGCTTCTGAATCAACAAAGCCAGTCGATGCAAGAATTGCATCAGCCTCTTCAAGACTCATAGCCATGTCGAAGGTATCTTCGGCATTTAATAGTTTTGCTATTTTAAATTGGAATGCCCCAATACTTGCTCTCATAAACCACACTATTCAATCGATTCCAGTCAGCCCCATGTCAAAGAACATAGCGGGGGTTGGATTTGAACCAACAATCTTCTGGTTATGAGCCAGATGAGTTACCGGGTTTCTCTACCCCGCGATAATTACTTATTATACTGGTAGATTTTATATAGTCAAGATATAAATCATTTTATGTCAGCTCCCGCTAAAGTTGGACACGGTACACCCGGTCACAGAAATTCTCGTCATAGATTTCGTTATTTGGGAGAAAAAAGAGTCTATCCTGTTATGACAACAGGAGGTAAGATGATTGGATATGTTGACGGAGAAGCAGTTACTGATAAAGAAGGAAGAGAAATACCTTTTAAAAAAATTGGCGAATTGCGTTAACCTGCACTAACTCTAAACGCAAAAGTGTCGTAAACAAAATATGTTGTAAGTGGTGGATTTGTAGTATTATCAATTCTTACAGAAGTAGTAGCCGGGTATTTTGTACTATCAGCGGCGGTTAAATTTACAAAAGATTGATAAATTCTTGTTTGCAATGTGTCAACTTTTATTATCTCTACTGCCATATATTTATTTATTAAAACATAAATATTATTATGGCGGAAAACTCTAATGTGGTAAGAAACCAAGCAGTAGTAGAATATGGAAAGTTTGTTGAGCTACAAAATGATAGCAGATTTCCACCTATTTCTGTTACTCGTTGGGATTATAGAGATTCTGGTACAGCTTTAAGTTCTGTAGATGTATATCCAAAATATGCGGTTTTGTCATATTTAACTAATCCCGAAGATATAAAAGTATCTCTTTCTGCAGAAAATATTAATGTAAATGTCGCAGATATTGAAGCTTTATTAGCAGAAACAAATACTTTACTAACTGCAAACTCGTCTAACACTTCCTACTTAATTCCCAAAGCATATACTACTGTTGCAACAACTGCTTTAACAAGTAAATTTTTTACAAATTTTGGAGGAGTTAGCGGCTATTTAAAAAATATTAAAGGGTTAAATACTACATCTGATCCTTCATTGCCCGGAACTGAAGTATACTTACAAATTTGGACAGGAGATGTTAATTTAGTAGGTGCTAATTCAAAGCTTTTATTTACTTATTCGGTAGAATCAGAAAGTAATTTTGATGTTATATTTCCCGATGGTGTTGTTGTCAATCCTTTATGGATTGTCGGTAGCTTAAATGCTATTACCTATACCCCTGCCCCCGATACACTATTTTTAACGATTACCTATACAACATAATAAATATGAATGATATAATGAACATTACCCCCGTTGAAGGAACCGTTACTTACACGTATGATGAATTAGATCGTGTATATCTACGTAATGTGTATAAAGATGATACCGTGCAAAGGGCTAGATATCCTAGTGTACCGAATTACAGTGTTCAAGGTTTAACTATTGGCGGACCTCAAAAACCAAAAGAATTAATTTACCAAGATGTACATTACTATAATACGAATATAGGCGGTGTTTCTTATATAAAACGAATCTATAAACCTACACTTACTACTCCAGTTAGCTCCAATGTTAATGGGACAATTACTGCGACCGTTTCTAGTCAATCACATATTATTGCAGCAGGATTTCACTATAATGCAAATGAAACCCAATTCTGTTTTAGGGTTATTCAACCATTTTTATTAACACAACTTGGCTCGTATTGGTATCATACAACAAATATACCTTTACTATCCACGGTAACACTTACTAATGCAGGGGCTGGTCCCGGTTACTACAAAGCCTTTGCTGTTACAGAAACTGGTACTCTATTTTCAAAAACTTTAATAGCATCATGAGCAATATAGATTACAGATTATTTGTAGGTAGTGAAAACAAGGAACCGTTGACCCCTATTTTTAAAGGAAAGAAAAAAGTATTAATATACCCTGGCGATTTAAATGATAATGTAAAATCATGTATTAACAAGGCAAGAAATAACACTAAAGGTCAAAAGAGTGGGTTAAGAAGATATATCTTTAGATATAATAAAGGTACTTTTGAATATTTAGCTACTCGCATGGGACAAAGAAATGGTGGGTATAATAGTACAACTAATCAAACATTAATTCAATTTAGCGTTAATTCTAGTTACTCCGGGGTTTTAACTCTTTCAGCATATCCTTTAACAGAGGTTTTTAGATATAATGGAATTGCAAATTTAGACGGGGTAGGCAATAGGGAAACATATTCAGTTGGAGGGTCTGCAAATTCTATAATTAATTATAGTACTTCTTTAAACAGGTGGGAGTATAAAACCCGCCCTGCAAGTATACCACCCGCCCCTCCTGGGGGACCTTTTAATTTAACAGGGTATTCAAGCGCTACTACTAAGCCTTTAAGAGAGGCAAGCTCAATAAACGGGGTTACTTGGACGGTTAGAGGAAATCCTAATAAACCAATTGGAGGTGGAGATCCAGAACGAGTTGCTATAGTAAAAATTAAAGCAAAGCAGTGGTTTAACAATAATACAGTTGCTAATTTAAATCGCTGGCCCATTCAAAACATTGATGCCCAGGGAGGAAAATTTCCTAGCAAAGAGTATAAATGGCAAAATCATCAATGGAAAAATGCTACAACAGTAAATATAGTTAAGGACGGTAGACCTGATTGTTTATCTGATGAATTTTTATTTAAATGTTTTAAGGGTGTAGAATTAAAAGAATACGAAATAGTTTTTGTTGAGGTGGTGTGGCGATATTTACAAAATATGTGCCACATTAACGATCATGATGGGAGTATAGTTTTTTATGGTGATGCGGCTCCTGAATATAGAGGCTATAATTTACATAATGTAGAATGGTTTTCGCCAAAACCATTTTACACTACACGTCAAAAAGGTAGAGTGTATAGAATAGGTAAACTTGCAAATAGTAATCCAGATGGTAGTCTTGACACCGTTACTTTTGCACAACGTACTAGGATAGTAACTACTAAATGGTACAGAGGAGGTAACACTGCGCTAGAATAATTATATTACAGGCCCATACTGGATGAATTCGGTGAACCCTAAGGGAAACTATGGGAATACCGAGCCAAGCAAAGAGCCATCTCTTTGAAGGTGTAGAGACTACTGGAGGTAAAACGGATTACCTTAATAACCAGCCCGAGCGTCCAGCACATCACGTGAAGATATAGTCCGACCTATAAAGAAATTTATAGAACCAAAGTCGCGCCCGATATTTATTGAAAGAGTCTGCAGAGACTCAGGGCGCCGGTGGCGGGGCCCGCTTCGGCGGATCCCCCGCCATCGGTTAAGGGTCAATGGCTTACGAAACAGATTTAGGATATTTGAGATCTCTTGCCGTTAACGGCATTGAGCCAGTAGACTCATCTAAAGATGCGGTTGAAAAGTTTAGAGTTTCTAACCCTCAAAGCTTAATTGATACTGATTTCGAATATTCTTTACAATCTTCAAAATGGGAATTTCTAACTACGAGTAATAATTACCCCGGTGTTTTTGCACGTGCAAACGAACCGGCTTTTACTGCCGATCAAATAACTTCAATTATACCTACAGGTCCTGGTAATAAAGACGTCTTAGTAACGGTTAATATAACACCAAGAATTCCTTTTAAAACCGGGGATTCTATTGTTATTAAAGATTCATGATACTACATATGTAGATGGTGCTTATATTATAACAGAAGTACCAAGTCAATTTTCATTCATTGTTACAACGAAATCACCTACCGCACTAGTTGGTGATCAAAAAACACCCTATACAGCTATGTTTACCGGAGGACTTTACTCAAACGTTAATATACCTTTTAATAGAATTGTAAGTATTGCAGGTACAAAAAATGCAATTATTGATTTTAAATATCCTCACGGTCTATTTAAAAATTCTCCCATTATTATTGCTGATTCTTTGCAACCCACTGCACGTTATTGCGGTACGTTTAACGTAAATACAATTTTATCAGAAACTAGTGCAACCTATGTAACTAATGTAAATTCAAATTTCTCTACTAGCACACAAATTGTACCTTCTTCTGGTCTTCTGTATGCAAGAACAGAAGGGGTTGCTATTCATCGGTATTATGATGGAGGGGTACAGATTAACCCAGGTACTTCTGCACCTAATGCGCAAATTATAAGACAGACAAGAAAATACTTTAAATATCAATCCGGTAAATCTGTTCAATTTAGTACCGGTATTTTATTTTTACCCGTCTATGAAATAAATGACACATCAGTTGATACTCTACAATACGATAATAGTGTACATGTTTCTAAAATTGAAATTTCCGGGGTTGAATCTACTTCTAATGGAACTTATACAAGAGATTACGATATTAACACCTCTTATCAAGCCAATCAATCCACCACATTTTATGGGCCTAGTGGAAATGAAATCTATCTTTCCGGTAATAATGCAGGAACCCAATATTGGACTTTATGGGATGGTACTTTAAGTGCAAATACCTATCAAAATACTTCCACTCCAGTTTCAGCTATTTCCACGGGTAATTGGGTACAACTAGATGGGACCCAGGGCGGTACCTTAGCAGCAACAAATACTACGGCCCGGGGATATAATTTTTATGATTTTATTATTGATACAGTCCAGTACCATGGATTTTCACCTATTGATGCTTTTAGAGAATCCGCATATATTGAAACTGCCGGGTTTGTGTTGAGTGCTCAAGCCTCCCGGAACCCCTACAACGGGTTTTTTGCGGTTTCTGAGGTTGTAAACTCCAAGCAGTTTAAGGTAAAGATGCCGGCGAGTGATAATAATCCGTTTCCTACATCAGATTTAAATCCCGGGGGAATCGGAGTAGTTCGTGTTAAAAGCTTTAATGATGCTACCGTAAGATCGGGTATGTTTGATGAACAAAACGGTATATTTTTCGAATATGATGGTAAAGATTTTTATTGTATAAAAAGACAAAGTACAACACCTCTAGCTGGTACTATGACAGCCACTCTAGGCAATCCTTTACTTTCAAGTTATGATGGTAATTGTAGATTTAAATCTCAATTAACCGAAGGTGATTTTATAGTAATTAGAGGTCAATCCTATCTTGTTAATAAAATTATAGACGATAATAATTTAAATATATCTCCTTATTATAGAGGTCCTACAATACAAAATATAATTGTTAATAAAACTGAAGAACTTCGTACTAGACAGAGCGATTTTAATTTAGATAAGTTAGATGGTACGGGACCTTCTGGTTATACTGTTGACTTGAATAGAATGCAAATGGTGTTCATTGATTATTCTTGGTATGGTGCAGGCAAAGTACGTTATGGAATAAGATCTAATAAGGGTAAAATTATATATTTTCACGAACTTTATAATAATAATGTTAATAATAAAGCGTATATGAGGTCGGGTAATTTACCTGGTCGCTTTGAAATTACCAGTCGTAGTAAAAGAGGTAAAATTGTTAATAGTATCCCTGCACAAAATACAAATTTAGATGTAATTCCGGGTACATCTCGAGGAATTCCCGGTACAAAAACGGTAGAATTTAAAGTTAACGGTGATTTTTCTTCTCAACTTACCCAAGGTACACAAATCACGGTTACAGATTCACTTGGGGTAGGTCAAGGTCAAGAAGGCATATTAGGTACATTTACGCTGCCAGCAAACTCTACATATAATGGGGGAACTAATCAAACTACCGTACAATATACTTCAAAAATTCAATCTGTTTTCGGTAAAATAAAGCCTGCAGTAGCTTCTAGTTTAACCGTCTACATCGGTGGTTCACAAAATATATTAAAAGTATCTGAGGAAGATGCTTATTATCTACCTTCTAAGGGAAGAATTATAGTTAAAAATGAATATATTGAATATGAAAAAGGTGGTAAATCTGGTAATAATGTTAGCTTAGTAATTAGAAATAGAAATACCAATGGTTTATTAACCGTACCGGCAATTAATGAGGGGGATAGCTACCTTTCTTATAATCAAAATTGTTCACCTGCATTAAGTCATTGGGGTGTTGCCGCATTAATCGACGGAGGGTTTACTGAAGATAAATCATATTTGTTTACTGGATCAACCGACAGTTATTTGATTGCGGATAAAAATGAAACAGCAGTTCTAAGTATTAGACTTGCCCCCTCTGTTGATTATGGTATTACCGCACCATTTGGTGTGAGAAATCTTATTAACCATTCTTCTATGCGATTGAAAAGTATAGGCTTGGTTACCACTAATCCCATTCAAATTTTTATACGTCTTAATTGTGATACGACCTTATTTAAAACATCTTCGGGGTGGCAACCCGGTGGAAATGGGAGTATTGCCCAATATTGGGACCACACCTCCCATGGTACATTTCCGATTTCTGGTACCGGGGGTGACTTAATCGGTTCATTCTTCTTAGCCCCCGGAACTCCTGCTACCACTACTTATAAAGACCCCACATATATAAGTCAAGACTATAATATTGATGTTGTTAGAGATTTGGGGAATAGTGCAATAGGTGGTAACTTTGTATACCCCGATGGTCCGGATATTTTAACTGTTAGTATAAAAACATTTGATAACTATAAAGCTCTAACACGTGCAAGAGTTTCTTGGACGGAAGATCAAGGATAAAAAAGAACCCACCAGGACATACTAGTGGGTTCTCAACTACCAACGTTATAATTATTTAATATTAATAACTTTGGCTTTAGTTTCGACTGGCTTGACTTTTGCAATATCAATAACCAATACTCCATCTTGGAATTGTGCATTAACATTATCGTGATCTAGGTTATCACCAAGAGCAAAAGAACGTCTAAATGCACTACGTTTCAGTTCTCTGCGAACGTAAGAGCCTTCTTCATGTTCTTCTCTTTTGGCTTGTTTTTGACCCGAGATAGTTAACACACCATCCTTTACATCGACAGTAATTTGATCTTTCTTGAGACCAGGAATCTCAGCTTCTATTGAGACACGGTCTTTGTGATCAATTATGTCAACTTTAGGATAAGATTCCTTTTCAAACAAACCAACACCAAATTCCTTAGATAGACTAGGGAATAAGTCATTGGTTAATTTATCGAATACCCTATCAAAGGGTGTAAGGAACTCATCTCTTAGCGATGGCCAGGTATTAAAACCTGGAACTATACGGCCTGTATAAGCTTTTCCGCTTTCCACAGGCAGGTCTCCATTATTTCCCATATAATTACCTCCTTTCTTTGTTTTTGGCCTTTAAGGTCCAATATCAGCCACATAATGTGTACTGACATGGTTATTTATATTTACAGTATTAATTTTTTCAACTGTTTTGTTATTAAATAATAATATGGCCTATAATCCCGCAGTATTTGGCACACCGCAGTTGACCGAATCTAATAAATTCGTGGAAATTGTCGGCGATTCACGATTTCCTGCAACTTCTGTAATTAAATGGGATTATAGAGATTCCGGATATGCATTAAGTTCGGTAGATATTTTTTCAAAATACGGTGTTATAACATATCTTGCTAACGCCTCCGACATAAATTTAACTCTTTCTGCCTCTGAAGTAGATATTGGAAATGTAGGTCTTGTTGATCACTACACAACAGGATTCGATACTTACGCCTCAGTCATCTACACAAATACTGCACCTGGTGGCCAGCTCATGGGAGCAGTCTCAGTCAAACCGTATGGTACAACGACAGTAGATGGCACAATCAGAGTTACTAACACTGCGGCAGTTTCTGGAAATATTACAGTATTAAACCCGGTTACTGCTATTCAAATTTCCAATGTTATAGCTGTTAGTGCCATACAGCCTTTATCCGTTTCAATTTCAGAACAAGTACCTGAATTATTTGAATTTAATAATTTTGATATTGTTACCCACAAGGGATGGACCATGAGGGATAATTTAATTCCTATGCTTACTGTTCGCGCAAAAAGTACAGCAACTAAAACAGTAAAAATTTTAGAATATGAATTAGGTAATAACAATGCAAACTCAAGTACTGTTGGTTATGTATGGTACGAAAACGTTAATATAACTGGAAGCGTGCCAAGTTTTTCATCTGTGAACACAGATGCAGAATACCGGTTTTATAAGGATGATGATACCGGTAGTACACCCAATGGAATAACAGGTGGTATTAAAAGGCATAGTGGTATTGTAATCGGAAAAAATTCTGAAACTGAAGGGGCATTGGCCACTATACCCCTCACAGCAAATGGTAAGGACCTAACATTATGTGTGCGTAGATTAGATAGTGCTAACAGATTAGACTTATGGACATCAGTTACTTTGGGTGTGTATTAAATAAAAACAAAATAGGATTAGCCCCCGCCGAGAATCGAACTCGGATCTCGCGATTACAAATCGCGGGTTTTACCATTACAACTAAAGGGGCTACTTTAACCACACGTAGTTAGGATCCAATGCTTCAGTATCAAGATAATCCCAAACAACCCAATTATTAGTTCCAAGCCGAGCTTCAAAAAGATTGTGAATAAAAGCTTCAAGATCTTTGAGATGCCACACATCGTCTAATAATTTATTACCTGTAGTCCGCTTTTTGTGGGCAACGTGGTCGGCATATGAATAGGCAAACCCAGTAAAAGGAGGTACCATACAACCTAAACCAACTAAGTTTCCTAAAATTCTAGAACACACCTCTTTACCTCCTACCGAATGCATAGTAACAATAGCCCCTGCAGGTTTTCCAAGTAAATGCTTCTTACCTTCAATTTGAGTCATCTTTTCAAATAACTGCTGCATAGGTGAACCCCATGAATCCCAATAGGTACCGGAAGTAAAGATTAAAGCATCTGAGGCTTTAATAGCCCGGCGTACCTTTATCCAATCAAATGTAGGGGAAAGGTGTATAACACGTACTTTAGTGCTCGGATCGCGTTTCAAAATAAGCTTTCTAACCTTTTGAATAAGGTTATTGGTATTTCCAGTACGACCTCCGAGAGAACCATTTAAAATTGTAAAGGTCATAACGTCAATACCCCGTAGCGGAGTCGAACCGCTCTTGCAAGAGTGAAAATCTCGAGTCCTGACCGATAGACGAACGGGGCATCTATTTAATATATAGGAATTTAATAATAACTCAAGCTTATTAGCTCCAGCTAACTAGGTGTAACTTCTTACGTAATAACAACAATTCTTTAATAGACTTACAATTTTTTATTTTTTGAATAATGATTTTATTGCCTTTTTTATATTGCTTTAAAGTATGCAAAATACAGTCATCTAGCCCGCTCACTAAAATATTTAGTCAAATTAATCCCAACTTTGTTTTTTATCGCCGTAATATTCTCTAGCATATCCGTTATCTAATAAAAGTTGGCGTAAACTCCGCCCATCAATAATGACATCACCCAAAACCCTGCCACCAAATTTATCCCACATTATAAGACTAATCTTTATTTCTTTTGCTTCAGAAATTTTTTGTCTAGTAAATTCTGTTGCTTTTAACCCAAGTTCACTCTCATGTTGACTTTTGGCGCGCCATCCTTTTTCTGGTGTATCAACTCCCCATACTCTTACATATAGCTTATTTCCAAGCTCTTTAGGTAAAAAATCTACATTTATCTCTACTGTATCACCGTCTAATACTCTTGTTACTTTCCAATCATAAAAATCTTGTGAATAGACTAGAGAAGTTAGGCATAAAAAAAGTAGAATTTTTTTCACTATTAACTATTTTTTACGCAGTTATTAACTCTTTTACCGTCTTTTAGCTTAGTACCTTGCTTATGATATCCCTTCCAACACTTTGGATCCAATCTACGTTCTTCTTGCTCGTCAAATTTAATATTTAAATCTCTAGATAAAATTTGAACTGCTTTTTCTGGATTTGAACTCAATACGTTCCTTAACACATTACCAGGTTGTGAGGACATTTGCTTTATAGCAATGGATTTATTATTTCTATCTAATACCTCTATTTCATAATAGATATTGTCCGGTTCTTTTACAACATCTATTCTGACTTTATAACCATTACCTAATTCATAAACATCCCCGGGCCCGGAATTAGGATTTACTTCAGCATTTTCTTCTTTTTGACCCTCTCTAGGATCTTGTTTTGCTAAATCATGTATTTTAGAGTGAGAAGAGGGAAGCTCTTTTGAAGGTTTTTTTATTTTAATAGGTCCTTTATTAATAAACTGTTTTAAATTTATAAATTGCTTGGTAGGCATTTCTTCACCCTCACTCTGTGAACCAGAAGCTGATGGTACTACCAATACCATATATTCTTCACCTCTATAAACTGTCAACCTTCCTTTAACTTTCTCTAAACCTTCTATGGCTTCTTGAAATTCATTTCTTGGAATTATTGTTGTCTTACCAGTATATAGATCGAGGTAAATATAAGTCTGTACAGCATTTTGAGCATCTTCTTCTTCTTCCTCTTCCGTTTCATGCTTAGGAAGTGTGACCTTCGCATCTTTAGAAATCATACCTCTATCTTTCATGTGAGTCATCAATTCACCTTCTTCTTCTGCATTTTCTGCAGGAGCTTGTCTATATAAATCTCTTAATTCATTCTCAGGAAGTCCAGAATTTCTTAATTGATTAACCAATTGTTTAGCCTCTTCAGATTGTTGGGGATTTACTCTGCCTCCTGCTTTCTTTACTGCTGTAAAAATAGTAATAAGCTGTTGTTTTAACTCGGGTATCTTGCTTTCATCGGGCAATCCGTACTTTACCATTCTCATAATATTTGAACCTATTTGATTCTTTGTTTTTGAAAGATTATCTAAATACGATTCAAATATTAATTGATTATCCTTATTCATGTTTAATTATTTATTATCTTTATGCATTCTCTTCTTTTTTCTTAAATCCTTGTAAATGCTTAACGGCTTGTTTGTTAGACATACCTGGTGCTTTTTCTAAGCTAGATAAACCATTCTTTTTAACATCAGCGGATACCCGGTCTAGAAATGCATTAAATGCTTTGTAATTAGGCTTTTCTTCTGCATTTTCTGAAGTTCCTGCACCTCTCTCTGACATCAACATTTCCACGGTATCTCTTATTCTTGAAAGCAATTGATCAATATGTGAGCTTTTTGACATATGGATTACTGTGCTCATATCATGTAAAGCATCATCCATTTTCATTAAGTTCTTGGCCACCGAAATTTCAGCGCTTACTTGTTGAGTAAACCTAGATTCGAAAGCTTCGTAAATTAAATGATTATCTTTATTCATGTCTAATTATTTATTCTCTAACAATTCATGAATGCTTTTTTCCTGTAGTTCTTTTCTTTTACTTTGTTTCCACCACTTACACCATGCCTCGGGTTTTATGTCGCCGGCTACCGCAGAACATTTATTAGGAGCTCTCCACATTGTACATTCATCACACCTCTGACCCTTTACTGTATGACCAACATAACCGGCTTCTTCTTTCGAATGCTTTTGCTTAGATTCAGTAAAAAATTCTTTAAAGGTTTTCATTACTAATTAACTCCGCAAGCTTAATTACAGCTTCTACTTTCTTTTCTCTATTGTTACCTGCCGCAATAAATTGTTGTCCTAAATTAAGAAATGCTTTATTGTGAGGAAAACTATTTTTATATCCTCTCAAGAATAAAAACAAATCATCTACAATTTTAGCAAAATTTGAAGGGGTATGAGACTTATAAAGAGGAATTATATATTGAGCTCTCTCTTTAAAAATGTTAGCAGTCTCTGGATATTGTTCTTCCATTAATTTTTCGACCCTTGCATCTTCAATTGTTCTTGCAAGAGTGAAGATTTCAGCGGCAAGCTTATGATTAACTATCTCTTTTGTTAAAATGTCTATTGAATATAGCTTATGTGCAATTTCATGTAATATAATAATAGGCCCTAATACTTTATTAAGTTTTGATGGCACATGTATATTACCTCCTTCACCAGAAGCTGTAAACTTAATCATTACTCTATTAACTTTAGGATCTACAGTTATGTATTTCTTAAAATCTATTGTTGGTACTCTATTCTGTAAATCTTTTAATATTAAGTTGGTGTCAACCAAATCACCTTTAGTAGCTTTATCACATACATTACCAAAAGGACAGTCTTTACAATCACCCCACTTAAAGTTAGTAGAAGATTGAGTAGAGGCGCCTGCAAGAACATCAGAAAGTACATTTTGCTTAAAAGATCTATCTATAACATCTTTTTCTTGTTCTGGCTCTACACCTGCTAATGCTTCTTTAACAAAATTCTTAAAGGAAACCATATTATTATTTATATTTGTTACTGTAATATGTTTTATATTAGAATTCCTAATAACATAAATTAGACAAAACATTTTTCTAATGTTTTTAAAGTTTATCTGTCCAACATATATGCTTGCTTTAAAGAGTAGGTATGGTATAAATACTAGATATGAGGGTGAACCTCACATGCTAAGTTGCATGAGCGCTAAGAACGCTTTGAAGATGCTAAGCCGCACCTTGTGCGGCTTTTTTATTGGTTGGTTTATGTTGTCCGAATCCAAAGCAGTCTCTTCAATTGTACTGTATGACGATTCATTTACTATAATGGTAAACAATAATCCTGTTAGTGATCGATATCTATCTGC
>OGWD01000020.1_pt1 | contig 19431 bp, 38 predicted proteins | sample 1575981 | NCBI WGS metagenome assembly OGWD01 (sample SAMN07581555, study PRJEB24739) | freshwater metagenome | place: Singapore | collected 2015-04
ATTTCGGGGTTTTTCAGATTCACCAGTCTGCCCCCCGCAAGGCTCGCAACCCCCGAACGGGGGAGACCGTGATGGTCCCCTCTCGCCGGGTGGTCAAGTTCAAAATGGGCAAGGCTATGGCGGAGGCTATGGCGGAAAATCCCGAAGATTGTCCCGCCTAACCCTCCGGGTTCGGTAAGATGGGGTATAGTCAGCGTAAGTATCTGTGCCGCAGACACTTAGAACGATAATTCCCGGCCGCATTCGTCGTAAGTACTTATGCACCAACACTTTACGACGAAAAAGATTTTTTCTATTTTTTTTACTTGACATTGCCGATAAGTAGTGTAGAATCCACGCATCACCACAACGGAGGTTCTCATGTACGATTTCGAGGACATCAACGCGATTCTTGCTGGTATGGCCGACGAGGGTATTCTGGAGCCGATGGTCGAGCCGATTGACGAACTCGACTGCCACCCGCTCGACTGGGCCGAAGTGGTCGGATGTGCAGATGAGATTTTTGATGATATGTATCCCTGTGCTGATATTCTTCACTGAAAAGGAAAAAGAAATGAGTTACGATTATTATGACTGTGGCCCCATGAGCAATCATTACCATTACATCGAAGGAAATAGTGTGGATGACGATCCCAATGATTATATTGAGGATGATGATATGAACGAAGATTTCTACCAAGAGGTCGAAGATTACAACGATTATTACATCGAGGAAAATAGTGTGGACGATGACGATTATGATGATAGCATGGACGGCGACCATGATAGTGCCATGCGTGACGCTGGGTTTGGAACGGACGAAGATTACGGTTATTATGGGGAGGATTACTGAAAATGATCGATTACATTTGCGATAACATCACGGTTGACAATGATTCGGAAGATGGAATGTTTCTTGGAAACAAGATTGTTGTAATTTCTGTTCCGGAGTGTGGTGGTACTGATGCTTTGGACAGGTATGACCACCTTGTGGCAATATCCGGAGCGTTGGAAAATGCTCTGGACTGCGATGTACGCTCGTTCAGTTACAACAAACTTTGACGCAAACCCTTGCCGCGTAAGGACTTAGGACGCGGCGGGCCGGCCCCGCTCGACGTAAGTGCAATAACACCAAGCACTTACGCTCACTAGGACACGCTAACGATATCGCACCCCCCATAGTGGTGCCGCAAAATGCTGTGCAAAATGCGTCACGCTGTAGCAAAATGCGTCACTTCGACAAACCGCGTCTCATTGTGAGAATGACGTAAACCATTGGTGCATAAGCACTTAGACGAACAGAAAAATAATTTTCGTTTTGGCACGGATTGTGCATTATATAGGGTAAAGAAAGAGAGACAAGCATGAATAAACTTCGACGACAACTGCGTTCTATGGGCTTTTCGATGGGTACGGATATTTTCGGCTATATCGTGATTTGCAACACCACGGGCCGAGAATGGAAGTTCCCCACCCTGCGAGGGGTGCGACAGTTCATCGCTCAGTAGGGGGGTTGTGAGGACGGATTTTTTTGGTAGACTCGGTGAAAAGAAAGAGAGAAAAAGAAATGGAAAAGTTCCCAATCGTCGAAGAGTTCAAGCGTACCGTTCGTGGCGTGTTCTATGGTATGGCGATCCCATGCGAAAAGACTACTGCCGATGGTGGTACGATCATGTCGGAAAAGGTGCTGAAGTTTCAGCGTTCCGCTCTGCGTCGCATCGGCAAAAAGAAAGTGACCAAGGCCGATCCTCGACTGATCGGCGGTCAGGATCGTATGCGATTTCCGGTAGGAAAGCCCGGTAGCCCTGAGCGTCTGGATGCTCTCGCAGCCCAGTACGCTAGTCTAGCGGAAGATGAGATGAGTCCCTTCATGGAGGATGACAATTGAGCGGCTATTTTTCTCCGTCTTTTGAGCAGATGGAAACTTGTACATTAATGCTTTGGCTTCACGAAGCACAAGTGAGACTTCCCGATTCTACCGGGGCGGTTCGTGAGTTGCTGAAAGAGGGTATTCGAAACTGTGCGTCTGAACTGAAGTACAGGTGGAAACAGGATATGGCCGCTATCGACAAGCGATACGCCTCGACGTAAACCCTTGATACATAAAGACTTATGACGCGGCGGGCGGGCCGCGTTTGACGTAAGTACTGAAGCGACAAGCACTTAGGAACAATTTTGTTTTTCTTGGATTTTTCTGCTTGACAAGCCGATAATAGTAGTGTAGAATCGTGGTATCACAACGAAAGGGAAAGCATGAATACCAAGCGGGATATGGCGGAGCGGATTGCGGAGCGGTGCGGTATCACCGGCATCGAGGCTAAGGCTATGGTTCAGCATACTCTGGACGAGATGCTTCGGACTCTGGTCGAGAACGGTCGGCTCGAACTCCGGAACTTCGGTATCTTTCAAATGAGCGTGTCGGCTCCTCGCAAGGCTCGCAACCCCCGAACGGGGGAGACCGTGATGGTCCCCTCCCGCAGGGTGGTCAAGTTCAAGATGGGCAAGGCTATGGCCGAGGCTATGGCGGGTCAGGATGCCGCCTGTCCTACCTAAGCCTATCGGCTTGGCATGATTGGCGGTAGTCAGTCAGATGTCTAAACCCTTGCTGCACAAGCACTTGCAGCGAGCGTGGCCGGCCCCGCGTGATGTAAGTACTGACACACCAACACTTTACGTCGAAAAAGGATTTTTTAAGATTGTGACCTTGACAGGCCGATAATACCCTGTAGAATCACAGCATCACCCCACGGAGATTCGACAATGCTTGCTGATTTCGACGAGATCAACGCTGTTCTGTCGGCCATGCGTGACGAGGGATTGGTCGAGCCGATTGATGATCCCAGTATTGAGGTTGACTTTTGGGATTGGGCGGATATCATCGGCGTTATTGATGAGTTTGTTCCAACAGAGTATGCTAACTGAAAGGATAAGTAATGAGTCACCCCGATTCCTGCTACGACCCCGATAACTCTCACGAGGACGATATGAACTACGACGATTACAACGATTTCTTCGACGAGGATAGCAGCAACTATCATCCCGATGCGGCCCATGAGATTTCTACTCATGTTGATTATGACGAAAACGAGGAAGATGATGTTTGGGACGATAGTTACGATGATAGCATGGATGGGGATTGGGACAGTGCCATGCGAGACGCTGGATTTGGTACTGATGAGGACTACGGTTACTATGGAGAGGACTATTGATGAAGCACCGATTCTTTGATATCGTGATCGAGAATGAGGCTGGAGAAACGCCAGTTACGAACGAGTATGTTCTAGACTTGCCGGAGCATAGCATGGAAACTGCTATTGACCGTCAAGAGTTTCTTGGTATCATGTTTGATACTGTAGTGTCTGCTAGTGGCTTCAATGTTTGTTCCTTTAGCTCAGAAGAGGTGGTAGCATGAAGTGCGTTGTGACTCATACGGATACTTTTGGTGGTGAAGCTAACTATGGATGGGTGAAGCGTTATCAGTTCGATGCTGATTCCGAAACTAGCCAGCGAGCTATTGTGCGTCGTGCTAAGGTGCTGGCAAACCTGACTGGAGTTAAGAGCGAAACCTATGACTATGGCGATAGCCTGACAATCAAGCCTAGGGGATATGCTCAAGTCGTATTTGTTGACTTTGAGTAAACCTCGCCGCAAACCCTTGGTGCAACAGCACTTAGGGCGAGCGGGGCCGCCCGGGTTCGTCATAAGTGCTTGTGGCGTCATGCTTTATGAAACCTTACGGTATTGTAAGGATGTTTTTCTAAAAAAGACAGTTGACAATGGTCGATAATGAGTGTATACTTAGCGAAGTTCGATAACACCACTTTGGAGAGATTGCTATGAACGAAGACTCCTTCCTCGACTCCTACATGGAATCCCACATCGGTGGCTGGGCCGGTGACGAGGATCGGTACTACTGCGACGAGGCCGACGAAGCTGAGTCGTACCACGATTATGACCAAGAGGAACTTGACGATCTGGATAGTGATCCAGAATACGACAACTATGATGATCCGAACGACTACTGATCATAAACCCCGGCCCTATAAATACTTAGGGCAAACCGGGGCGCCCGGGCTCGACGTAAGTCCTTAGCTCACAATACTTTACGACAAAAAATATTCTTCTAAAGACCAGCATTGACAAATGTCGATAAGTATGGTAGGATAAGACCACTATGAAAAAGCAGAAGATCAAACTGAATGTAAAGCCCATCTGGGCTATCGGCAAGGGACACAACTCCCATCTTTCTGGGGGTGGTCAGCACGACAGTCGGCCCAAGCGTCTCCGCACTCGACAGGCTGCCAATCGTCAGGCATTAAAGGATTGGTAGTCTCACCTAACCCTACGGGTTTGGCTGGGGTGGCTCTAGTCAGCGAAATATGGTGTCTTTATAAGCGGTGGAAGTCTAAAACGCTACTGGACGTTAGACCAGTATAAGATACCTATTGACAACGGTAGTGGTATAGGGTAAAATTGTGCAGAAAGGAAGGGTTTATGGGAGTTTTTCTCAAGGTTATAAAGGCCATTGTGGGTGTTTGGTCTTTTATGAGAACATATGATGATATGAAGATTAGGGGTTATGTGTTGATGAAGAATGATAAGGGTGAAGATTTTTGGGTTGGGTACGGTGACTAATCTAACTAAGGAGAACACGGATGTTTGAAATTGATTTTATTAGTGTTGTAATCGGATACATTGTTGGTATTTTACTGTGCTATCATACTGCACCAATGTTTTTTATCCACGAGAATAGCCAAGAGAACGAGTAAAAGGAATGGGGTTGATTACAATCATGGTTAGTTTTAATACTTTCTTAATCGTTGCGGCCCTATTTATTAGTTTTATGGCCGTTATGACCGATGATGCGTAAGTGCTTATCTTCTAAGTACTTATGATTAACCGGGCCGGCCATTTTTGACGTAAGTGCTTGGCCACTAAGGACTTAGAACAAAATAATTTTTTCTGGATTTTTTCCCTTGACAATGCCGATAATAGATGTAGAATCAGAGAAAGAAAGAGAGAGTGAAAGATGAGTAGGTATTACGAAGGTCGTTGGAATCCTTATAATCGTCATGATACGGGAATGTATGTTGTTTATCGCAAGAGCGATAAAAAGTATCTTGGACTTGTCCAGAATTGCTATAGTGAAAGCGAAGCCTTGCGTAAGGCTGGTTACGCTTTTGGTTGTGAAGTGTATGTGAGTCATATTGAGGAGTAAAATGGAAACTATTTTTTATTCAAGCGATTGTTGCGGTGAATATATTGCGGATGAGCATGTGCAATATGAAGTTTGCCCGCGATGTAAGGAACATTGTGAAATTGTAACGGAAAAATGTATAGATGCTGTTGATGAAAATGGTATTGAGTGGTTATTGATTTAGATTCGCCATAAACCATTGATCAATAAGCGCTTAGATCAAACCGGCGCGGCCCCATTTGGTGTAAGTCTTTATGAGCCAAGGATTTATGGCTTAAAAATATTTTTCGGATTTTTTCCTTGACAACCTAAAGTTCCTCTGGTAGAATGTCGATAATAGAAGTAGAGAAAAAGGAGATGGAAGATGACCACCGTAGTGGTTTGCGATATGTGGACAGATGAGGAACTGGATAGGCTGTCTGCTCCAACTTCATCTGAAGCGTGGAATATGGCGTGGGAAAAGTGGGGATGGCCGGATTGTATGGGTGCTGATGTTAGGTTTCAGGAGGTGAATAATGAAGAAGGAAAGTGAAGAAGAACAGCGTCAGATTGAAGATTATCGTCGTTTCATGGAAGAGTGATCTAAGCGTCCTACTAATCGTGATTTGTACGGTAACAACTGTTATCGTTGGTACGAAAATTTGCTGCAAACCCTTATCCCGTAATGACTTAGGGCGAAACGGCGCGGCCCCACTCGATGTAACTCCTTATGGATCAAGCACTTAGAAAACATTACAGTTTTTCTTGACAAGTGTCGATAAGTATGGTATCCTAATGCCATGAGCAAGCGCAAGAAAACCACGAAAATCAAAATAAACATTCGTCCTATTTGGGAAATGGGTACGGGACATCATGACCATAGAAGCGGAAGCGGACAGCATAACAGCAGCCCGAAAAGACTTCGCACCCGCGGAGCCAAGAATAGACAGGCCGTGAAGGATGGTTGGTAGTCCTACCTAATCCTACGGATTTGGATTGTGTGGATATAGTCAGCCAAAAATATGGTCTATTGACAAAATGATAGGTTGGGTTTATACTTGTGCAGAACAGGGGGGGTTTGTCATGGATGGGGCAATTGTGCTTATTGTGGTTGTTATGATTATTGGTCTAATTGTGGAGATATTGTGGAAATGATTAATAATTTGTAAATTGTTGTGCTATAAAGACTTAGATCAATGTGGGCGGGCCGATTTTGACACAAATACTTGATCCCCAACACCTTGCATCAAAAAAGATTTTTCTAAAGAGATCCTCTTGCGTTGGCCGATAAATATGGTATGATCGAGACTCACCAACGGAGAAAGATGATGACTCACTCTGAAGCGGTTAGGATGGTTAGGGGTAAACGGAATTCTGAGCGTCGCAAGGTTGGCAACAATACCTACGCGGAGATTTTGAGCGATGGTAGCGTTGGAATCATGCTGCATAGCACCTATGTGGTCAAGATTCATGAGGATGGTACTTATACCCTGAATAGTGGGGGTTGGCAAACCTTGACCACTAAGGATCGTATCAATCAGTATAGTCCGCGTTATGTTTTCCAGAAAAACTATGAATGGTTTGTAAAGATCAATGATAAGGTTTATCCCTTTATGGAAGGAATGGTGGTAAGTTGAAAAATATCAACCAGATTCTGAAAAGTTTGGGTAAACTTGGTTTTAGAGTAGAATTTTGTGATGGTAGTTTGGTAAAAGTATATCCAAGTGATCCATCACAGCCTTTTTATTCATGTCATATTGGCGAGCGGGCTATCCACCCACTAAAAAGATTCGCCAAACAAAATTGGAACATTGAACTGTCCAAACTGTGATTTGACTTTTGCTTGTGATGTGGTATAATCCATTTGTGTTAGAAAACTTGAAAGGAAAACTTTATGAGTGAGACTATTATTGTTACTTTTGTTGCTGTTGCTGTTAGTATTTGTGGATTGGTAACTTTTGTTCTTTTCCATACTTATCGTGGACTGAATGATAATCTAAGTAATGCTAGAATTGGTACTGTTTATAACTTTGAGTATGAACAGCCAGTTACTGGTGATCCTGAGAGATTTATGGCTAAGGTGCTGAGTGTTCATCGTTTGAGTAGTGATACTATTTCTAGGCTGAATGAAAAGAGTCGTTATCGTAAGAATGATGAACAGTTTGTACGTACTCATCATCTGGTGACAGCACAAACACCTGACGGGAAAATTAGGAATTTTTATGCCGAGCGAACTCGAAATGTGCGTCGCCCCCTCTTGGGTGGGGCACTCTTCAAGAGTGGTTTGGCCGCTATGATGTTCTGAATATCGCCCCATCGCTCTAAGTTCTTGAAACCCAAGGACTTAGGGCGAGATGGGTGGGCCACTTTTGACGTAAGTGCTTATTTATCAACCACTTAGGATTTTCTAAAGAAAACCTCTTGACAAGCCGATACTATCTAGTAGAATGACTCCAAGTGGAGAAAAATTATGAGTTACACATGGGCCGTTTGGCAAAATAATCGTCTGGTGGGTTATGTTGAGTCGTCTAGTGAATGGAATGCTATTAGATTAGCCCATAGCAAGTATGGGTCTTGTTTGTATGTGGAACGATGTTTGATGGGTGTGGGTCCAAAAACAAAGGAAAAAATATGCCAAATTGGTGCATGAACAAGTTGACAGTTTCTCATGCCAACCCTGACATGGTTGACAGATTTGAGAATGCCTATAATCTGGGTAAGGCTTGTAATGAGTTTTTGCCATTGCCAGAGGGCGAGGATTGGTATAGTTGGCAAATAAATAATTGGGGAACCAAGTGGGATATTGGGGCCGATATGGGTACGGACAAAGAAGAAAGATACGGACTCAAGGCTACGCGAGTTGATAATGAGGTTTGCTGCTCTTTTGACTCTGCTTGGAGTCCTCCTGTGGGTTTGTATGAAAAACTGGTAGACTTGGGATATGATGTAAAGGCTAGTTATTGGGAACCCGGTATGGCTTTTTGTGGTATCTGGGATAATGGTGCTGATAACTACTGTGAGTATCAAACTAAAGATATGATTCCTGTTGCGTTGTGGAATGAGTACGATATGCAGGAGTTTTTCAAAGACGATGAGGAAGTAAACGCCTAAATCGTCCCTTCGCCCTAAGTGCTTTGCCCAATGGTACTTAGGACGAGGGTGGCCCGCCGGATTTGACGCAAGTGCTTATGTATCATAGACTTATGACGCAAAAAATTTTTTTCGGATTTTCTGTAGAGAGGACTTGACAGGTGCCGATAATAAGTGTAGAATACGAGAGTTGATGACACTTGCTTACTCAGCCGTGTGTTCCGTGCGGCAGGTAACTATAAAAATTGGTCTAGCCAACGAAATCCGCAACGTCGGGCTATTTGGCGAAGAGTAAACGGAAATAACGATCATTGACAATTCAAAAGGGACTGCTAGGTTGCGTGAGCAACTCCCCAAGCCCAATCGCCTGCTATGGCGAGATGAGGCGGGCAGTGATAAAAGGTGGTCAAGTTGCGGGTCGAGGTGATAGCACACCGTTGACAACCCAAGACGAATCCATCCGTCCCTGTCGTATTGAAGAGAGTTTCGGTGAAACATCCGAATGATCTGTGGGAAAGCTGTTAGCCACAGAGAGTAATGACAAAAATCGGCACCAATACAAACTATGCGTGAGTCTAGCGACTAGATTGGGATAACCTGTACGATAAACCTACGGCCTGTTATGCAGCGTGGGGTTGACTAACGGGGTTATACGTTAGGATAGTATACCAATCTACCAAGGTGCGAATCCTTGGTCACGCTCCAATACAACCAGTAACCGTTCCCAAGAGCCAGACTAACCGGAACATGATGTTAGCAGTTCATCCGGTTATAGGGAGGATTTCCGTGAACGGTTTACATAGAATCGGGGCGTAAAAGATTCGCTGGTTTTTTCTTATTGACTTGACGAATAAAGAATGCTATAATGGTGACAAATGAGAATCTTTCGTAAAATCATTTTATTCTTTCCTTCCCTGACCATGTTCTTTTTGGCATACTTTACGTTTATTTGTGATAATGAGGCTACACACTTTAGTTTTAGGTGGAAATAATGACCGTTAACGAACTCATTGAGACTTTGAAGAACTACCACGGCGATACTAGGGTTCTTGCTGTTGGTTATGAGGGTGGATATGATGATATTAGTGTAAGAACAGAAGGTATCGTTTTTGACTATAATGACAAGGATACTTGGTATATGGGTAGGCATGAAGATGCTAAAATGGTTCAGTCTCATGTGGATGACTTGGAAAGTCTGAGTGGATATCATTATACTATTAGTAATAGTGGTCAGTGTGTGATTATTGGGAGAGGAAAATGAACTGGATAAAGCAAGTGTGGCTCTTTGGCAATTGGCAAAACCGACCACCAGATCAAAAAAAGGGAAAAGGATAGGCGAAATAAGCCAGAGAAAGATTACCCAGAGGATTATCCTAATGGAAAATGAATATATTGTAAGTACCAACGGTTACCACAATGGAACCTATAGGTTGGTTGTTAAACAATCTCCGAGTAATAAAGATTGTAAGTATGTATCTGGCGATCCATTTGGTTGTAGTCGAGACTATCTAGTACAATCTGACCAAGACGCTATTAGTAGATTAATGAGTGAGCATAGTACTCAAGTGGTATGTATTAAGCGTCCAGAAAATAGAGAAGTTTGGTCTGATGGTGGTAGGGTTGGCTTTTACGAGGAATAGTTCTAACCCATTATGCCGCAAGCATTTACGACGCGGCAGGCGGGCCGATTTCGTCGTAAGTGCTTACGCCGCAACAACTTACGGCAAAAAAGAATTTCTACAGAAAACCACTTGACAAGCCGATAATAGAGTGTAGAATACAAGCGTTGAAAGGATGAAATCAAACACAGGGCTATAAGAGAATCCCGTTGGCATCGGATTATGGGTGGTAGCCGCCACCATTTCCCGCTGATTAGACTATCGAGGTCTATCAGCAATGCCTGTCGTGAGCATGGTCACGATGCTACTGTGTTTGGTTTTGTTCTTTTGACAATACAAACTTTCGTGGGTCAAGCAGGACTAGATTGGGATAACCACTTCGATTATAGATATACATACCAAGTTGATCCCTGGTAAAAAACTGTATATCGTTGCCTGTTGGGGTTATACAACGGGCTAGAAGTCCAATCTATGGGGGATCGCATCCTCACCACGACCAATACAACCAGTAACCGCTCCCAAGAACCAGACGGATTGAGTCATGACCAATCTTAGGAAGGATTTCCGTGGGCGGTTTCCATACGATCCAGACAATGGGCTATCGTATGGGTTATAGGAACCGGGGCGTAAAAGATTCCGCTGGTTGACAATCTAAAAATAGATGGTACAATATCAACATGAATATCGTACCTATAAACGACAACAATAGCCAGTTTGATCTTGTAGAGATCAAGTCTACCCACCCTATGGTGGCGGCTACTCCACACTGTAAAATTCATGGGGCTATGAATTGTGTTGCGGTTCACGCAGCTGGGAAACTTTGGAGATGTATCCAGAGTAATATGGTAAAGGATTGTAGGGCCGGGTGTGAGGAGAAAGTATGAACGGTTACGAACTAATATCTGAATTCGATAGGGTTATCAAAGACATTATCGTTGTTCCTAATAGTTGGCTCCCTGAAAACTTCCGAGATAATCGAACCGATGGAGTATCTCTTGCCGACCTTGAAAGCAAGTGTGATTCGTTAGAGATTGGTGAGACTGACCACCAGATCGAAAAAAGGGAAAAGGATAGGCGAATATCTCTGTATGCTTCTCAAATAGCATCCGGACAGGAAATAACCTATCTAATGAAGGGAACGTAAAATCTTGATAAATAAGGACTTGCGACAAAGCTGGCCCACCCCGGTCGCCGTAAGTCTTTATGTCACAACGCTTTACAGTAAAAAAGATTTTCTACAGAAAAAAGCGTTGACAAGTCGATAATAGATGATAGAATAGTGAAAAAGGAGATAGCATGACCGTTTGGGAACTGATCAAAAAGTTGGAAAAGTACGATCTTAACGCAAGGGTTCTTACTCTTGGTTATGAGGGTGGATATGATGATATCGACCTTACGACCGAACCCGTTGTATTCAATGTGAACAGTAAGGATACTTGGTATATGGGTCGCCATGAAAGTGCCAAGATGATGCCTGAGATGACTGATAACTCTCTTTGTGTGATTATTACGAGGGGAAAATGAACTGGCTTAGTGGACAACCTATTGATATGGGCTACTATCTTTGCCTTATTGTGGGCAATAACAAACCTAGTGAACTATATTGGGATGGTGCTTCTTGGAGTTATCAAAATCCCGATTGGGAAACTCTTGATAATAATGAAGTGGCTTATTATATGTATCTTGGTGATATTCCTATGCCGGAGAATTGGTAATGAACTGGATTAGTTTTTTTGATCGTCAACCAGAAGATGGTCAGGGTATCTGGTATTACGGTGAGCATATTGGGGTATGGGCTGGAGAGTATGTTTATTCTCCTAATGATCCATATAGTCCGCATATTATTCTCTGTCACGAGGCTCCCGGTTTTGTTGATCGTATGGACGCCCCTTGGTGGATGGTAGATGATGGCGTGATGAGTAGACCAAATAAGCCAGAGAAAGATTACCCAGAGGATTATCCATCGTGAATGAAGATCGTGAAAAGGCGATGATTTATCTTATCAAATTTTTTAACTCTCGTATGATGACTATGAGTAAGTCTAACATAGATAAGACTAAAGAGTTAATTAGACTACATGAAATTGGTTTGAGTGAACTTGTAAATAAATATGTGGAGTTAGTTCTTAAAAACTCTTAGAGATAACTTCTTATGGAGTAAGGACCTAGGATGATGCGGGCGGGCCGATTTCGTCGTAAGTCTTTATATAGCAAAGCTTTACGTCACATAAGAATTTTTCAAGAAACACCACTTGACAAGCCGATAAAGAATGGTAGAATCAATGAAAAGGAGAAAAGGATGATCAAGATTGAACTGACGGTTCGTGAGGCTCTGACCATGATTAGCAATGGTTGCAGTCTGGATATGTTTGAGAAGATCGTGTGTGCGCTGGAGGTGGCTTTGGGCGTTAACCAGAAGCGTAAGGTTACGATCACTAAGGGGATGGATTTGGACAATCGTATCCCTTGCATCAAGGCTGTTCGACAGCACACGGGTTGGGGATTGAAGGAAGCGAAGGAGTGGACGGACGGTATGGTGGGTGGGTGGGACGCGAGCGGCTTCTTGCGTGGTGGTGGTAACACCATCTCTCTTACCGCTAAGACTCCAGAAGCGGCTGAACAGTTGCTGCGTGACCTGACCACCTTGGGTTGTGAGGGTTATCTCTCTTGATCTAAAGCCTTGTCACTAAAGAACTTAGGACAAGGACAGCGGGCCGACCTCGACGCAAGTGCTTATCCCATAAGGACTTAGGATTTTTTAAAGATAGCGGTTGACGTTTGACGATAAGATAGTATAATCAACGTATGCCCCGGTAGCCCAATTGGCAGCAGGCATGAAACTTAAAATTTCAACAGTATCAGTTCGAATCTGATCCGGGGTATTGTAGTATAAAAGTAGATAAATTTTTATTTTCGGTGTATGTATATTAGACTACATCACTGGAGATAAAAATGAAAATATGCTTAAAATGTAACAAAGAATTCAACAATAGAGTAATAATAGATGGTAAAGAAAGAGTAATTAATAAAAGAAAATATTGTCTTAAATGTTCTCCATTTGGTATGAAAAATACCAAAAGGTTACATTTACCACAAAGAGATAGCAATAGCAAAAAAAATTGTATTGAATGTGGTAGAGATTTTAAATGGACAAAAAATAATGTATGCCCAACATGCAGAAGTTTGAAGAGAAGAAAATTACATAGAATAAAAGCGATAGAATATTGTGGTGGTAGATGTTCTAATTGTGGAAATAATGATTCTGATGTATTGACATTTCATCACACTAATCCTAGAACTAAAAAGTTCACACTCTGTTCTAATTGGCAAAAAAAATGGGATACAATTGTTGAAGAACTAAATAAATGTGAAATTTTATGTGCTAACTGTCATATGAAATTACACAGAAAAAGTGATTAATAGATATGGGCCGCTGGCAGAATGATATCAAAGAAGCCACGGTTAAATGCAAAGCCGAGTATGGCATAACCCTATCTATTTGTCTTATCTAATCCTTCGGATTTGGGCTGGATGGGTATAGTCAGCCAAAAATAGTCACTCTTGACAAGGTGAATAGCGTAGTGTAGAATGGTTAGAGAGAGGATTTTATGGTTGATTTTGCAAACAATGATGTTAGTTTGATTATTCGTTGTAGAATGTGCGGGGTCGATCATAGGGTTATGGTTGGCTCTGACGATTTAGAAGATTACCAGAACGGGGAACTGGTTCAAAATGCTTTTCCATATTTGACTCCTGATGAGAGAGAGTTGATAATTAGTCGTATTTGTGGCAAATGTTTCGATAAAATGTTTGGAGAAGATTTAGAATGAGAAATTATAAGGTTAGATTTCATCTGGGTCGTGGATCACACTATAATCACTGGCAAGTAAAAGATGCTCATAGTGTGAAGTATTATGATCCTAAACTTTACCAGTTAGAACTGGGTAATTGTAAGTTGGTGAGTCGTCCGTCTGCTTCACAAAAGGTATTTGAGGCAGGGGTGAAGAATGTTTGTGGGTGGATCGAATGTGAACATTATTGGGTTCTAAATACTGAACGCCATATTCCAATTCCTACAGACAATATGGAAAGATTATTCTATAACCCTATTATTGATCCTAGATGGAGAAGAGATAGTGATAATGGTGAGTTTAGTTGGGATAATCGTTGTTTCTCATCATTATTAACAGATAATAATCGTGTTTATATTTTACAAGAAAGCCAATGTTTGGTATAGCAGACATGAGACTACTTAGTATTTGATATATCTGACATAAACCTTATAGCCACAATGACTTAGATCAAAGTGGCCCCGCCGGTTTTGATATAAGTATTTATGCTGCAACAACTTACAATAAAACCAAGAAAATCAGAAAATCGTTCAAGAAAGGGAGTTGACAAGGTCGATAATGATAGTATACTTAGAGCATCACAAGACAAGAAATCAACGGACGACAACAAAGAAACCTTCCGATTAGACTCTTGACAAGTGATGTTTGTGATTTATAATCGTTTTGTTGGAACTTACTACTAATTTGGAAAGGTTTTTATTATGCAGAAGTTTAGTTTTATTGTTGATATTGTGGCCGGTCATCTTGACCGTGAGGTGGTTGTGGATTCGATCAGCGAGTGTCTTCGTGAGGCTCTCCCGTCTGATGTTCATGCTAATGTCAAGGCCGGTGAGGTCAAGAGTTTCAGCGAGCAGGGCTATAAGGTCTGGCGTGCTCGCGTGACGGGTGTGACTGCCGAGGCTGCTGGTGATGCGGCCAGCCCCAGGAGCAAGGCGAAGAGCGAGGAGGCTCTTGTCTGAATTGACAAACTGGACTATGTCAGTATAAATAGATTTTAGGCATAGTGCGGCGGGATAACCCCCGCGTAATACTGTGGGCAGTACCCACCTAGTAGAGTCTAACCAACTAATAACCAGCGTGGTTGCTGGGAAGGGGTCTGCTACTAGTAATTATACGATGGTAAAGTGATCCCACCATCAAACCGTAAGCCTGCATGGGGCGCCATGCGGGCTTGCGGCGTTGAGTGGGTACGGTATAATATATAATACGCTGCCGTGGCCGAGTAGATTAGGCATCAACCTTCTAAGTTGATTTACGAGGGTGCAAATCCTTCCGGCAGTATTAAATCTCCTAATAGAAAGTGAAACTAATTCTATATACACCAAAACACTTTCGATTCTAAGTTATTGCCACTAAAGGACTTACGACGATGCGGGCGTGCCGCTCTTGATGTAAGATCTTATCCTATAAGGGTTTGCGTCAAAAAAGATTTTCTAAGATTTCTTGTGTTGACAAGCCGATAATCTAATGTAGAATCAGGAGACACAGGAGAAAACCATGAAAGTTGCAAACGGTAACGATAAGTTGGGTAAGGGTTGTTTAGTTGTTAGTCGCCCGGTTGGTGATACTTGTCCGTCATCGTGTGCTTTTCTCGGCAACGGCTGCTATGCAGAGCAGACCGAGAAGATGTATCCTAATGTTCGTCCTGCCGGTATGCAAAATCTTATTACCGAGCGTGGTCGTATTCGTTCTATGATTCTGGATGCAAAGAGTCAGGGCAAGAGTATCCGCTGGCACGAACGTGGTGATTGGTTTCTCAATGGTGAATTAGACTTAGACTATCTTGCTAATGTAACATGGGCGTGTGAAAGTATTCTTGCTGATGGCGATACTCTGCCCGATATGTGGTTTTATACTCATATCTATGATGATAGGCTTGTTAGTCTGGATAAGTATATGAATGTTTATGCTAGTGTACATAATGATGAGGATATGGGTGCGGCAATCGCACAAGGTTTCAAATTGTTTGCATGGTGTGATAGCGACACGAAGATTGCTCCGAAACGTCCTCGCAACAAAACAAAGGCTGACGCATGGCGCAAAGCGTTGCCAAAGTTGGTGGTACTAAATGGTACAAGGTTTGTAACATGTCCAGAGATTCGTCGTGGTCGCGGAGTGGTAACTTGTACCCCCACCAAGGGTAGTGTTACTTGTGATCTTTGCGTCCGTGGCCTAGCAAATGTTTTGTTTCCGTCCCATTAGAAATATAACAATGATTACCTACTCACAAGAATGTGTGACCCTGTTCGATGTTTGCAAGCATAATGATTTAGATTATGATGAAGTAATGGAGGCTATTTCTAATAGCAGTATATCTTTCGGTACTAACTATGATACTCTAATCTCTCGTTACCAGTTGCAAGACATTATAGATGGTTTCCTTGAGGAAAATGTAAATTTAGATTGGGGAAAGTTGGACGATAAGGTACTTATTAGTTTGGGTAGTTAACCTAAAGCCTTGTCCCTAAAGCACTTAGGGATAGGCTGGCGGGCCGGCCGCGACGTAAGTTCTTATGACACAAGGACTTAGGAAAAATTAAAGAAAGTACCTTGACAATGCCGATAAAAGGTATAGAATTGGCAGCAAGGAGAAAAGCATGAGTAGCACTATCTATGTTGGTAAATATATTGACTCTGGTACTCGTAATGATTTTTTTCATATCGTAGGATCTAACAAAAAATATGGATTTAAACAATTTACTAGTAAAGAAAAAGCAATTTGGAGTCATAGAGTTCAGACCGAACTAAGCAAAGTAAATGTTACTCCATTTGTAACTAGTCAAGTTGGGCGTATTACCCTAGAAGATAAGAGTCTAAGTGAATGGGGATATGTTACAGAAGTTGCTTCTAAGGTTAGGTATTGTCAGAATAGTAATTGTTGTTGTGATCTTTATGATAGTGTTGAAGATTGTCCTAATCGTAAAAGAATTGATGATTTGATTAGTATTATGGAAGATATGGGATTAGAATTTACTGATGGACATATTGCTAATTTTGGTATGGTTAAAAGAAAAAATAAAAAGATTATGGTACTAATTGATACTGGTGTAGAAGGATTTAAGGATTATAATGCAAATATTTGGGGATATGTTAGTAGTGATGAAAACTATAATTATTATATAACATATTAGAAATACAACAATGCCAAAATATTATATCAAAAGTGGAAGTTTAGAACTAATTTATAGCACAAGTAAAAAACCACGAAAAGCAGCAGCCGACGCTTTATGGGAAATAAACGATAATGATACTTTAGACGAATACTTTTACATTGACGAGCGTGGATTTAAAGACTATACTAATGCTGACGCAAGAACTGAAGTATTTTATAGTTCTACTATTCTAAAAGATGCCGGGTGGACAGTAGAGTGATCGTAAGTCCTTGAATCTAAAGAGCTTAGACCAAGGACGAGCGGCCCGCCGCGATACAAGTCATTATGTCTCAAACCTTTACGACAAATAAAAAATTTCGTTAAAGTTTGTTTTTGACAACTGCCGATAACTAAGGTATGGTTAAGAGTAGCAAAGGAGAGATTATGATTCAATGGATTGGTGTTTTGCTGGCGATTATGGGTTTGGCTTACAACGGAATCAAAGACTATCAAAAAGGTGAGATTAAATTACCAACACTGCCACAAAAACAACAGTTGACAAATCCGGTGTATCCTATACAATACTGTTTGATGGCTTACGACCCTAATTTAAACAAAGTTTTTTATCTGCATGAAAATGGAAGATGGTTTGATTATGCGCCACCCCAACGACGATATTCGACCCCGACGCAATATAATCAAGATCAAAACCAAGCAACCGTGGCAACTGCCTACGGGACATCGGGAGGATCGGGGCAATACTACGTTCGACAGTAGGCCCAAGCGTCGTCGCACAAGAAATGATATTGACAGAGAGTGGCGACAAGAGTATGATATATAGGTCAAGGTAGTTCAGAAGAAAGAACACCGGGAGGTGAGAGAGATCCTCGGAGGTCGCCGGTTAAAGTCCAGCCCTTGACCTTTGCCGGTATAACTCAGTTAGCAGAGTGTCAAATTTGTAATTTGAATGTCGTTGGTGCAAATCCTACTACGGGCTTTATAAGATGATCCGGGATAGTGTAACTGGCAGCACGAATGGCTTTGATCCATTTAGTCTACGTCCGAATCGTAGTCCCGGAATAGATTGGGGGTTGACAAAACCGATAAAGATGATAAGATAGCACAGCACGGGGCGTAAGGTAAGCCGGTTGCATCCGACACTCTTATAAGGTGTTCATAGGTACGTTCGACTCGTACACGCCCTACTTAGTATGCTTCGGAGGCTGGCGTTGAGTTCCTCGAACTGAGCCTGAGTCTCTTTGCTCAGAGTTTGCAGTTGCGTCTGGACGGCCTGATTGGTTTGGACGAGGTTTTGCTGGACGGTGTTGATGGCCGTCTCAAGGTTCTGGCCCATCTGCACCCGGGCATTGACTTCCGCCTTTTGAGCGGCGGTCATGGCGTCAAATGCAGTCTGAGTTTGAGTGCTCAGGTTTTGAATTGACTGGCCAATGTTCGTCAGTGCGGTTTGAGTCTGGGTGCCCTGTTGGGTCACCGATTGAGCCACCGTGTTGATCGCGGTCTCAAGGTTCTGGCCCATCTGCACTCGCGCAGCCACCTCCGCCTTCTGCGCGGCGGTCATGGTCTCGAATGCGGTCTGGGTTTGGGTTCCCAGATTGGTCACCGACTTGTTGATGTTCTCCAGCGCGGTCTGCGTGTTTTGCCCCTGCTGGGTCACCGCCTGAGAGACCGTGTTGATCGCGGTCTCAAGGTTCTGGCCTTGTTGTACGCGAGCGGCAACCTCGGCCTTCTGGGCCGCGCTGAGGGTATCGAAGGCGTTCTGGGTTTGAGTTCCCAGATTGGCAACAGCGGTTCCGATGTTCGTGATGGCCGTCTGCGTTGAAGACGCCAAATTGGAAACCGACTGGGATACGCTACCAATTGCGGTTTCTAAATTCTGCCCCTGCTGGACTCGCGCAGCGACCTCCGCTTTCTGCGCTGCGGATAGACCATCAAAGGCTGACTGAGTGGCAGTGCCGAGATTCTTGACCTCTTTCCCAATATTCTCGATAGCGGTCTGTGTTGAGGCAGCCAAATCGGTGACCGATTTTGAGACGGCTCCAATTGCAGTCTCAAGGTTCTGCCCCTGCTGAACTCGCGCAGCGACTTCTGCCTTTTGCGCGGCAGACAAATTGTTGAAGGCGGTTTGAGTTTGCGAACCCAGTTCTGATACAGATTTGCTGATGCTGTCAATGGCGGACTGAGTTGAGGCCGCTAAATCGGTGACCGATTTAGAAACGCTTCCAATTGCCGTTTCAAGATTCTCGCCCTGCTTGACGCGGGCTGCAACTTCGGCTTTTTGAGCCGCACTCAGCGAATCAAAAGCCGTCTGAGTTTGGGTTCCAAGAGATTTAACATCTTTGCCAATTGCATCGATTGCAGCCTGTGTGGAGGCAGCCAAATCCGTGACGGATTTCGATACCGTGCCGATGGCCGCCTCAAGATTCTCACCCTGCTTGACGCGGGCGGCAACCTCAGTCTTTTGCGCGGCAGACAGATTATTGAAGGCGGTTTGAGTTTGCGAACCCAGTTCTGATACAGATTTGCTGATGCTGTCAATGGCGGACTGAGTTGAGGCCGCTAAATCGGTGACCGATTTAGAAACGCTTCCAATTGCCGTTTCAAGAT
>OGWD01000021.1_pt1 | contig 19275 bp, 15 predicted proteins | sample 1575981 | NCBI WGS metagenome assembly OGWD01 (sample SAMN07581555, study PRJEB24739) | freshwater metagenome | place: Singapore | collected 2015-04
ATTTATCAACAACCCCAGCCGAGGAAGTTCCCTTTGGAGGATTCGAGGAATCGAAGCAACTCAACACGGACAAATACGAACAGCCGACCCCCGCCGAGGTAAGGGAAATCACGGCTCGATTGGTTGAAGAGAAGGTTACGCCGGAATCCAAACCCAAGGATGCGGTGATAAACTTTGGGAAGTTCAAAGGCAAAAGCGTAAGGGAGATTGCGTTGAAGTCGGACGGCTTCTCCTATTTAATGTGGTTGAAAAACCAGCCATTGAAGAACGCTCCCGATGGGCAGCCTTACCGAAAAGACTTGGAACTTCGGGCGGTGATTGAGGCCGTGATAGCCGAGGATTCACAGGAGAAAAAAGATGACATCCCCTTTTGACGCTGTTGATTCAGCCCTATCCGACCTTGCGGCCACAATAGCTTGCAAGGAGCGGGAAGGTTGCGCCGAGTTGGTGCAACAAATGGCGGACGCAGAGGAAGACCCAACCCGAAAGGATTTATTAAATGATGTGGTTATTGCGATTCGCCGTATGCCTTTTCGGAAATACCAATAAAAAATCTAGGAGGGACATTTATGTTAGAACTCTGTTTGGAGCTGGTAAAGGTCACGGTAGTGATAGGATTGGCCGTGGGCTTTATATTCGGCGGTATGGTTGGCTTGGTTCTGCTCGCCGGGTGGGTGTGGGACAAGATCGTGAGGTTTGTGAATGAGCGTTAAGGTTATTATCACAATACAAAATGACCGAAACAATATGCAAAAAATAGAAGCAAAAAGTATTTCCGATGAATCCTCAACCAAGAGTGAAAAGGAAATGGCTGGCTGGATTCATGATGTTTTAACTAAAATTCTAAAACAAGACTCAGTTTATTTTGAGCAAAGGAGCGATCTTTTATGAGCGTTAAAAGACTCACCTACCTTAAACAACTTCTGAAATATACAACGGCTAGGCTTAAAGAAATGCAGAGGGAATGGAGCCACGCCCAGCACAAATCGTACAAGGACATACTACAACACGCCGACCTTGCGGAAGTGATGGCGAAGGAGCTATTGGAACGGGCAAAGAAATATCAAAAGCGGGATATGGAAAAGGCAAAGAAATGAATCGGGATTCTTTCTGGTTTCCGTTCGAGCCTAACCGCTGGCTTTCAAATGAGAAGCTAGCCTTGGTTAGCCTTGAGGCTAGGGGGCTTTGGATTCACCTCCTATGCCTCATGTATAAGGCCAACGCAGAGGGCAAGCTTTTGATTGGGGGAAACATACCTACAACGGAGCAATTAAATAGAATGGTCGGGGATGATTGCGGGATTGCCCTAAAAGAGCTTCAGGTTGCAAGGGTTTATGAATTAAAAGACGGGGCTATTTATCACGAAGGTGTTGCCCTTCAACTCCAAAAGATGAACGATAGATTGGCCGGATATAGGCGCAGAGATGAGTCAAAGATGAGCCATAGATCGTCAATAGATCGCTCATCTATCGTCAATGGATTGGGGTATAATAACAATAAGAGTAACAATAAGAATATTAAGAAAGAGAGGGCGCAACAAGTGCGCCCCACGCTCGCACAATGGACTGACTATGCACGGCAAATAGGATGGCAGGGTAAGGATGTTCAAGGAGCCTTTGACCATTATGAAGGCAACGGATGGAAGGTTGGGGGAAAAGCCCAGGTCAAGGATTGGCAGGCCGCCGCAAGGAACTGCTTTAGACGGAATCAAACCACAGCACAGAAAGGAACCACACAAATGCAACCGAAACCACAAATCAAATCATCGTGCGAGTCCGCACCCCTTTACAGGGTGATGGGCTACAAATCTTATGCAGATTGGTCTTTAGCGGGGTGTCCGTCATGAGTTTGCTCAAAGCCTTTGAAAGAACGGTGGACAGGGGATTCGTTCCCTACCGCAAGATGACCCCCGCCTACAAAACCTTGGCCGAGGAGGCGAAGGAATTTGAGTACAACCAAACCATACCAAAGAAACTAAGGGAGCTTGAGGAGCGGATCGAGGGCATTGAAACCACCCTTTCACTTATGCGACAAGCCAAGGACAACGACCCGGTTAAAGCCTATCTTGAGCCGATTGCTTCCAGAATAGCCCAAATTGAAGCGAGGATAGGGCTAGAAAAGGCCAAGACCCAAGGCCAGATAGACCTCCCCAACATTATCGTTCCCGAAGAATTGCGGGTTCTGAAGGGCAAATTAGGGCGGTGTAACAATCGCAAGTATGAAATCGTGAGGCGCAGATGGGCTTTATGGAAGGCTCAATATGAGGCTGGCATACCCATGAACACGATTGCGAGGGCTTGGAACTGCGACCACGGAACCATTGCCTACGCTCGGTCGAACGGATGGGCACAGCAGAATTTTTCAAGGCTTCATTATGAAAACAGAAGTATTTTTTGATTACTCGGAACACATACTTAAAGCGCAAGACAAAGCAAAACAAGTTTATGCTGCGTGTCTTGAAGAAAGGTACGAAGACGCCATGCGTTTTTGTCTGGAGTCTACGGCACACCTGTGCGATACATACGCAGCTATCATGGCGAGGCAAAACAATGATACAAAAAGACACGAAAGTAAAGATTAAATCCACTGGGCAGATAGGTTACATAGCAAACATAGACGAGATAAGTTACTGCGTAAGGACACCGTCCGAAGACGGCTGGCCTTTCCCTAGCTATCAATGGGTATCGAAGCGCGATGTGGTGCGTATGCACGACAAAAAAGAATTGCCTGATGTAGGCGATGCACCTTTTTAGGAGTTTATGATGCCTTACGTAAACAAGCCAAGGCCGTATAAAAAAGAATATGAACAATATGACGGTACTGAAAAAGTCAAGAAAAAACGCGCAGAACGTAACAGGGCAAGAGCCATAATGGAAGATAAAGGCCTTGTAAGTAAAGGAGATGGTAAAGATGTCCAGCACACGAAGGCTTTGTCCAAGGGGGGGTCCTACAAAGACGGTCTTAGTGTCATGTCTGCGTCTGAGAACAGATCATTCAAACGAAACGCAAATCACGAACTAGTGTCAGAGACAAGCACAAAGGAAAGGAAACAGCGTGGAAATAGTTGACAACAATTTGCTTCTAATACGCACTAAGTACCCAGATAAGATTAAAGAGGCTATAGGAAATGTCGTCATTACTAGGGGAGATGAGTCTGTCTATGAGGTTAAGGTAGCGTGGGGTATACACGAGGCCCAGATACTTAGGTCACTTAACCTGAAGGGGGTGCCTTCCCCCATATTGCGGGACTATGCATGGCCGGGGGTGCATCCCCCTATGGAACACCAGCGAAAAACTGCTGAGTTTTTAACTCTCAACAGGCGAGCTTTTTGTTTTAATGAACAAGGAACTGGCAAGACTGCTTCTGCCATATGGGCTTCAGACTATCTTATGGACATGGGCATAGTTCGCAGAGTACTAGTTGTATGCCCGCTGTCTGTAATGCAGTCGGCTTGGCAGTCTGATTTGTTTAAGTTTGCTGTACATAGAAGCGTCAATATTGCTCATGGCACGCAACGCAAAAGAAAAGAAATTATAAATGGTGATGCAGAATACATAATAATTAACTACGATGGGGTAGAAATAGTTCGGGAAGAAATACTGAGTGGTAGCTTCGACCTTATCATTATCGACGAAGCTAATGCATATAAAAACTCGCGCACGAACAGGTTCAAAGTTATGCGCAGTCTTTTAAGCTATAAGACACGACTGTGGATGATGACTGGCACTCCTGCATCACAATCCCCTCTTGATGCATATGGACTAGCTAAACTTTGTATCCCAGACAGAGCGCCGCTTCTGTACGTAGAGTACAGAGACTCTGTCATGCATCAACTAAGCCGATTTAAGTGGGTTCCAAAACCGGGGTCTGCTGACATAGTACACAAGCTTTTGCAACCAGCAATTCGGTTTACAAAAGAAGAATGTCTTGACTTGCCAGAGCAGTTGTATGTCTCTCGATATGCGCCTATGACGCCGCAACAATCAAAGTTTTATGCGCAAATGAAAAAAGATTTTATTCTGTCTGCTATTGGAGAAGACGTAAGCGCAGTAAACGCAGCGGCCAATTTAACTAAGTTGCTACAGGTAGCGTGCGGTGCGGTATACACCGACTCTGGAAACATCATGGAGTTTGATGCCTCAAACAGGTTAAAAGTCTTGCAAGAAGTTGTGGATGAGGCAAGTCACAAAGTTCTTGTGTTTGCACCGTTTACGCACACCCTTACCATCATAAAAGAATATCTGATGAAAAATAAAACCGCCGCTGAAATTATAGACGGTAGTGTGCCTGTTAAGAAACGCACAGAACTTATCACGAGGTTCCAAGAACAAGATGACATCAAAGTGTTGATAATTCAGCCGCAAGCAGCTTCCCACGGCATTACTCTTACAGCAGCAAACATCGTCATTTGGTACGCGCCTGTGACATCTATTGAGTCCTACTTACAGGCGAACGCTAGAGCGCACAGGCAGGGGCAAAAGAACCCTGTGACAGTCGTACACATCGAAGGCAGTCCAGTAGAGAGCAAGCTGTACGACATGCTGTCTAGCAAGATTGAATTACACAATAAAATCATAACCTTATATGAGAAGGAGATGGCCGAGTGACCACTTGACAAGCGATCTGGACCCAGGTATACTTACACTGTGTTTAATTCACAACAGGAGAAAAGGATGGAAGTACCAGTTGAGAGGATCATAAGCACCTTTCTCAAGATCCGTGGGGTAAAGGAAGCTCTTACTAAAGAGTACGAAGCAAAAGTATCGGATCTAGACGAGCAGATGGGGCTTCTTAAACATAAGCTGTTGCAGATCTGCAAAGAAACTGGCGTAACCTCACTTGGTACAGGGAACGCCGTAGCGTATCGTACAGTTAAGACCCGCTACTGGACGAACGACTGGGAGAAGTTCTATTCGTTCATGCGTGAGCATGGAAAGATGGAGCTTTTGGAGAAGCGGATACATCAGTCTCACATGAAGGAGTTTCTTGAAGAAAAGCCCGAGGCGCGTCCACAAGGACTGCAAATCGACCAAGAGTATGAAATTACTATCAAGCGCAAATAGGAACTTATATGGCTAACTCAAACGTATCCATTTTTAGTAACGCAGTACCAGACTATCTCAAAAGCCTTGAGATAGACGATATGACCCGTGCTTTGTCAGGAGGGTCTGGGGGCAAGCGTATTTCAATTAGGGGCCGTGTCTTTCGGTTGATGGTGAACGGCAAAGAAGTATCCAAGAACGAAAACAATGCCATGAACGTGGTCATTGTTGCTGGTGGTAAGGATATTGCACGGCACTACCACGCCAAAGTGTATTCTGCGGGTGACACGTCACCGCCAGACTGTTTTTCTAACGATGGCGTTAGGCCTGATCCATCAGCGCACAGCCCGCAAAACGAGACCTGCGAGGGGTGCCCTCAGAACATCCAAGGTTCGGGGAATGGTAACTCTCGCGCCTGCCGCTTCCAGCAGCGGCTAGCGGTTGTCCTTGCGGACTACATCGACGGAGACGTGTACGAACTGGCGTTACCTTCAAAGTCTCTCTTCGGTAGGGGCGATCTTGATAAGATGCCGTTTCAGCAGTATGCTAAGTACGTCGGCTCACAGGGGCGCAACATCAATACTCTTGTGACTGAGATGAGGTTTGATTCTGATAGTGATACGCCTAAGTTGGTGTTTCGTCCGATTAGGTTTCTCACGCAGGAAGAGTGGTTGCAGGCTAAGGCCCAGGGGGATTCTCCTGAGGCGAAGGCAGCACTTCGCATCACTGTAGGTCCGCCCCCCAAGCCACAGCTTCTTAGCAGCGTCGAAGAAGTTATCCCAGAACCTACGAAGAGAACTACCAAAAAGACCGTTGAACCCGCCCCAAAGAAGGAGTTTGTGGACGTGATTAGCAGTTGGTCTACGGACGATGAGTGATGGATAAGCGTGGGTATTCTGTGCGCATGGTTGCAACTGTAATGGCAGGTGACCCTTCTAATCCTGTCAACAAATTAGCAAGGCATTGCATCACTAATTTAGTAACGGTTGCGTACGTGGCTACACTTCTTGGTGTATCCAAAGCGTCAGTTTACAATTGGTTTCTAGGTAAAACAAAACCTAATAAGCTTGGTTTGTCTAGAGTCCAAGACGCACTAATAAAACTACAAGTAGAGTAGAGTCAAACGCCACAGCCCGCAAGGACTGTGGCGTTTCGTCAGGAGGTTCTAATGTCTATCGATAAGTTTATTACTGCTTTGTTACCAGCAGATGGTAACTATTGCGTTGTTGGCATAAAGTCAAACTGTGCCACGGTCCAGCGTTTTGTAAAAACCATACAGGCACTTGAGGAGGAAGCAACCAAATTATATGATGAAGACTATAACGTATATTTTGCCTGCGCTAAATACGCGTCGCCCACTAATAGAAAAGCCAAGAATGTACACAGCGTCCAATCATATTGGCTAGATGTAGATTGTTACGATGATAAGCCCTACGCCGACCAGAAAGAAGCTATTGTTGCACTGAAGAAATTTTGCGAAACATGCAAGCTACCCAAGCCTACGATTGTTGACTCTGGAAGAGGCATCCATGTTTACTGGGGTTTGGATGCTCCTGTAGAGCCTAGCGAATGGAAAGCTACAGCAGACAAACTTAAAGCAGCCTGCCATGAACATGACTTCAAAGCCGACCCAGCTAGAACAGCAGATATAGCGTCCATACTGAGACTACCAAACACACTTAACTATAAGACAAACCCGCCGACTGCGGTTACATTATTGACGATTGGTAAACCAACTACACAAGCCTATATGGCCCAGTGCTTAGGTGTGGTTTCACAGCCTAGAGCCGAGTATGACAACGGGGGCATTAATGAACTAACAAAGTCTTTGATGGGCAACAAGAAAAGTAAATTTTCTAATATTATAGGGAAGGGTTGCGAGCAGATAGATTTTGCGTATAAAAATCAGGAGCAAGTTAAGGAGCCGCTGTGGAGGGCGGTCTTGTCAATAGCCAAACACTGTGTAGACGCACCGACTGCAATACATGAGGTGTCTAGGCACCATCCCAACTATGATCCGATCCAGACTGAAGATAAGGCGTCTAAGACGTTGGGGCCGTACAAGTGCGATTGGTTTGAGAAGAACGACCCAAGCAAGTGCGCCAACTGCGAGCACAAGGGGAAGATAGGTTCTCCGATTGTGTTGGGCAGGTTTACAGAAGAAGCCGACACCACAGATAAGTATGATATACCTAAACTACCTTTTCCTTATTTCCTAGGAAACAACGGGGCTATATATAGGAAGTCTGTAGAGGAAGACGCAGATGCGACGCTAATCTACGAGCATTGCTTGTATGTTGTAAAAAGAATGCGAGACCCCCAGAACGGAGAAGTTGTTTGGTTGCGTTTGCATACGCCCAAGGACGGAGTACGAGAGTTTGCGTTGTCTGCTACCGACTTGCTTACTACAGATCGTCTCAGAGAGCGGCTTGCGTGGTACGGAGTCATGGCGCTTAAGAAGCAAATGGACAGCATCATGCAGTACATCGTATACTTTGTGAAGGAATTACAGTGCAGGACAGGAGCAGAACTTATGCGTAATCAATTTGGTTGGACCGACAGGCACCAGTCTTTCATAGTGGGTGATGTAGAAATCTTAGCTAACTCAGAGAAGTATTCTCCACCATCCAGCCTTACTAAAGACTATTGCTCAGCGTTCGGATCTAAGGGCACGCTAGAAGAGTGGAAGAAAATTATCAACGTATACAACCAGCCAGGGTTTGAGCCACATGCCTTTGCGTTTTTTACTGCATTCGGCGCACCGCTCATAAAGCACATCAATCTAGCCGGGGCGATCATCAATCTTGTGAACGACGAATCTGGCACCGGTAAGACCACATCCCTGAAGTGTATGCACAGCGTCTATGGGCACCCCGAAGAAATGATGCTTATGTCAAGGGACACTGCTAATACTAGATATCACAGACTTGGTGTAATGAATAATCTTCCTCTGGGTTGTGATGAGATAACAAAGATGTCTGGTGACGAGTTCTCAGACTTTGCATACGCCGTTTCCCAAGGCCGAGGCAGAGGGCGTATGAAGATGAATGTAAACGAAGAGCGAATGAATTTTGCCAAGTGGGCTACCATCATGGTGTGCAGTTCTAATGCATCCGTCGTAGACAAACTTAAGACACTGGGGACTTCTGATGGGGAACTCATGAGGGTGCTTGAATTTACTGTTCCTAGTACTAAGCTGCTTAGCAAAGAGAAGGCTGATACAATTTACAGTAGCTTATACAGTAATTATGGCATGGCGGGTAAGATCTATCTGCAAGATCTTGTAGCTAACTTAGAAGAACGTATCAAAGCCGTGTCGGAAGTCCGCAGGCTGCTTGATCGGAGGGCTAATTTTTCTAACCGAGAGCGATACTGGTCGGGCATGGTGGCCTGCAATATAGCGGGGGCACTAGTTGCTCGCAGTCTGGGTCTTCACGATATCGATGTGCGCCGTGTGTTTGACTGGTTGATCTTAGAGATACGCGCCATGCGAATGGACTCGGCTATACCATTGACTAACAGTTCTCAGATCATTGCTGATTTTTGGAACAGGTACAGGAAAAATACACTTATCATTAACGGGGAGCTTGATCGCAGGTCCAATGTAGAGGCGCTACCTATACTGGAACCTTTTGGTGAGTTAGTAGTGCGATATGAACCTGACACGAAGCTACTGTTTATAGACTGTTCTTATTTACGCAAATATTGCCAGGAATACCGTATAAACATACGGTCTTTGATAAGAAATCTTACAAAAGAAAAAGTTTACGTAGAGACTGTGAACAAGCGTATGTCCAAGGGAACAAAGCTAGGGAACATACCAGCACAAGCCGCCTACGTTCTTGACTGTAACGAAGGCACGTTTATAGATACCGACGCGCTGATAAGCGACGTGAAAGAAGAGACAGCGAATGAGCCATGCAAATCGACGGCGTAGAATACGACATTGACTTTAAAAAATTTAGTATTAACAGTTCTTTCTTTGTACCTTGCATACACGCAGAAGAAGCCAAGAAGGAAATGAGAGCGAAGATGAAGCGCCTAGGGTTCAAAGTTGGCATACGGTTTGTATTCCACAATGGCATTAGGGGCTTGCGCGTGTGGCGTCTTTTGTAGTATACTGCGGGCTGTTTCTCCTCCTGGGTTGGACTTTTCCCCCGCCAATGCTCCCCGCATTCGCGGGGGTTTTTATTCCTTCAATAGACCTTTAGCTTTAAGCGCAGCGGCCAGTTGTTCGTCTGTCATATCGTCGTACTGTGGATAGTTTTGTCGTACTTCCTTGACAGTCATAGCAGGCGGCTTCGGTGTTGGTTTTTCTAACATTTGCCCTACATAGGGTGTAGTTCGTTTGTCTAGCCGAGCACCAATAGCCTCTGCTTCGTTCTTTAGCTTTTGTCTTGTTTCGAATGATCTTTCTATTTTATCAGGTAGCGTGCTTTCACCTAGCATTGCAGGGTATTTTTCGTAGAACTCTACAGCTTTGTATAGCGCGTCTTCAAAGCCTTTTTCGTTTTCTCTTTCTTGCCATAGAACATCGAGTATTCCTTTTTCTTTGCTGAGAAGTTTTTGCTCACTTTCTTTCGTCTGTATAGCTCGTTTCTGTATCATCGCCAGTGATTCAGGCTGTAGCCCAACCGCCTGCATGGCAAGCATCCAGCCACTAAAATCTTCGGGGGGCATTTGCACTTCCCCAGATCGTGTGACTGCTCCTTCTGTGCCGTAACGATAAGCTTGCATTGGTTTTTGGAAAAACGCAGGCATCGCTTTTTCTACGGCACGATAGTACTGTCCTTCGCTATATAACTTATATGCGTTTATTGCGTTCATTCCTAGGCCGACAACTGGCCCAGCATTAGCTATAATTTCTTCTATAATACTTTCTTCTATATCTGACGAATACCTGCCGTCTCTATAGAACATGTTCTTGGGGTCGAGACTCACACGTTCAGATAGCGACCCACCTACCAGTTGTGACACTGGGCCGCGAGCAAACGATTCACCACCTAACCAACTAGAAGCCCATCTCCTAAACCAGTTTACATAATTGAATAATTCATCGTCATCCTTTTCATCCCCCGCAAACATTGCAGCTAGAATCGGCATACCTATCCAGAAAAACGGCATAGCCTCAAGACCGCCCAACAAGAATGTAACGCCAAGTATCCCTAGTGCTTCTTTTCTAGCTTGGCTAGACAGCCCCCGCTTAAATTCTTCTACCTCTTTAATTCTGCGGTCTATTTCTGGTTGCGAGAGGTTTTGTGAAACAAAGAAATCTGTAAGTTCTTTTCTTTCTTTTTTACTAAATGATGGAGTAAGACCCGTAAGAAGCGGGCGCATATAATTATATGTCGCCATAAATGCATACTGCTTGAACTTAAGTATTATGCTAAGTGGTATGTTTGCAAACAACCGAGACTTCATCTGTCGGCTAAAGTCTCCCAATGTCAAGCCAGCTACCCGCTTTGCTTCATCGATTGCGGCGTCGAATGCTTCATCTGGAGAGTACACTTCGGGGTCGCCGTTTGCGTCCCGAAGAATAAATCCACGCATGTCGCGCTTTGGTGCGTTAAGCAGTCTTTCATACTCAAGCTCAAACGTAGACATCAAAGCAACTTCGCGGTTTAATCTTTCCGACTGATGAAATAAGCCGCTAAGAATTTTTTTAATTACTTCATATCTAGTTGTGTATAATTCTGATGGACGATCACTAAGATCAAATATGTCGTTAGTCAAACTTATATTTATCTGGCCTTGGTTAATGAACTCATCAGCAGCACGTTGCAATAGTGGGGGCAACTTGCCCCCTTCTACAATAGAGGGAAACTGCATTGCCAATGCGAGGCTTGGCTTTTTCTGCTTTATGCTTTGCGCAATTGGAGAGAAGGTTCTTCCGGGTGTGGTAGCTGCATACCTACCTGCATTCCTAAGTAAAACTTCGGTAGCCTTAGCGTACCCATAGGTTCCACCTAGTTTGGAACCTGTGAACACAGCAAAACCCAGCAGATTGAGCATGGATGTAAACGGAGCCGACAACATCCAATAGAACGTCGTTGAGCTTGCGGCTCCGGCCATTTTTGCGGCAAGGGATTTATCTTCTGCGCTAAGAATAGTTTTGGTTCTTTTATCAAGCTCAAGTACATAGTCTCTGTACATTGCAGCTTTGTCTGGCGTAAAATACTCATTAACGTATTCGTACGCTTTATTTATGTTGTTAATAAAATCGTTGTTATATTTGACGCGAGACATCTGGTAGGCGCTATGCACAGCTACGTCTGCAAAAACGCGCAGCATGTCTCCACTTGCACCCTGGATTCCCTTACGGTTAATGAACATCTTACGCAGGCTTTGTTGCGGCAGCATGATATACATCAACTGATTAAGCCCGTCTTTTATTTCTTTGCGGATCTCATCTTGGGTCTTAACACCGGGGGCGGGAGGCACGGGTCCTCCTGGCTGCTTAAGCGGTGGGCGAGGCAGTATCGAGTCTACAAGCTCATCAATCTTTTTGATTACTTCAGTAGTAGCGAGATTTTTTGTGATGAGTTCTGATACACCAGCCCCGTACTTGATAGTCTCTGCAAGTTTCTTTTGTTGTGCGTTGCCAGCTTCAAGCTCTCTTTTGCGGGCTAGCCGTGCCAGTTCTCTACCTGTCTCACTTTCAAACTCGTAAAATTCTTTAAATTTTCCAGAGCCTACTTGGAACCAATACTCTCCGAAGCGCCTAAGCGGAAAGTATGGGGTCTTTAACTTATCCGGACCAAACATCTCGTTTATTTTGCGTATGGCTGCTTGCCTTTCGTGCTTTGGTAGCCTCAAGGCTTTTAGCTTCATGTCGCGAACCATCTCTTTTAGATTATTCGCAAAATAATCTCTTACCAACACATAAATCTGCTGAAACTCTGGGTCAAGCGATGCCCACGCAGCATCAAGCTCTGGGTTTGTAGTACCCATAGCTGGATCTAAACCTTCAATTGTGGCGTCCAGCATAATCTTACCAAGCAGTTCTGACTGCTTAGGATTCTTGTTTTGTGCGTTAATCCACTTTAAAGTAATTTCACGAGCGTCGTTTAGCTTTTTAAGGCGAAACGAAGTCATCTTGTCAACTATGTTAATTGCTGCAACAAGCTGTGGAAACTTGTCTCTTGTTACATCTGCCATCTGCCTAAGCGTTGCAGTGTATAACCAAGCCCTACGCAGTTTGCCGTTAACTGGATTCCAGATGGCAGGAACTATGGTTTTGGAAACTTCGTTCCACACCGCAGAGTTTTTAAACGCGTTGTTAAGCGTTCCTATTAAAGTTTTAGATACGTCTTCAACTGTCCTCCACTTGGACTTGCCGCTTATTGGACCTCGGATTGAATATAGAGCATCAAAATATTCATCGGCGCGCTTGGCGTTTTTTGCCAAGATACGAACAACAGGGGGCGCTGGTCTACCCTCTGCGCGGGCATCCCCCTGCCCAAAAGTATTAAGAAACGCATACTTCTCACTAATGTCTGCTGTTTCGCTTGGCGGCTTTTGTCGCCGTTCTTCCTCCGTCATTTTCTGGCGTATTTGTGTGTTTCTGGCTTCAATCTCGCCAGAAATCATTTGATACAAATCGTGCTTAATATCTATAACAGAAGCACGGTCAAAACCAGCACCTAAGGAGCTTTCAAGTTTATTGTAGTTGTCTTTAGCTACGCGATGCTCGTCTTTAGCTTGTTTTATTTCTTCTTTTAGTTCGTCTTCACGTTTGGTTAATTTATTCAGTTTATCCACAGTTGCAAGCACAGTCGGGTCTTCTGGTGGTCCACTAATAAACCGACCCGTATACGTGACTGTGCCCTCCAACTTTCTTTTTTCTAAAAGTAAATTTTCTTCTTCCTCATGTTTAAATAAGTCTAATTTGCGATGCCGCAACTCATCTATATTATTTTGCAACTCTTCATTTTTGTCTCTAGCTGCCTTTCTTTTTTTATTAATTTGCTCATATAAAATATTTTGCTCTGCTTTTTTAGCTTCTATTAAAGAACTAATTTGATTTCTTTTAAAAGCATCTCTAAAAGCACCAATTTTTTGATCAAATAAATCAGATATTTCTTTCTTTAGTTTTTCTTCTTTTTCTACAATATCTTTAATTTCTGCTTCTGTGCTATTTGTATTTGCATCTTTCTTATCCAATAAATCTTTTATCTGCTCGCGAACTTTTTGTTTTTGTTCCTCAACTTGTTTATTTATTGCGTCTATTTTTCCTTTGACAATAGATACTGCAACGTCTACAGCGCTTTTTAATTCTTGTCTGGTGTTTTCTATCCCCTCGCCTACATCATTTAATTCTTTTACTAAGCTTTTTTCTTTATCCCCCAACAAATTTCTTTTTGTTACGGACTTACTAAGTTCAAACTGGTTGTCAATAGCCGCCTCTACAGTAACTATTTTTCTTAGTGTGTCAGTAATCAGTTTCTTAGAATCATAAGTCTCAGGATAAACCTTACGGGCTTCTTCTAAAATATATTCATAGCGTTCTTTAAGTAATTCTAATATATCTACGTTGTTAGCAAGCTGCACAGATTCAGCATTACCGCCAGGACCAAACCCTTCTTTGCGTTGAATCCAGTGTTGTATTTCATGCAGCAATGTAGAAAAAGGATTTTTTGCGTAGGGCGTTATCGTTATTGTTCCATCTGGAGAGAAGTAGCCTTGTACAGATTCACTCCAGTCAAGAAATGCTTTGCGTTTAAAAACGACAACGTCTTTTAGTTCGGGGTACGCCCTGTAAAGCTCGGGGTGGTCTAATATTTCGCCTATTGTCGTTCGCTCATTCTCTGGTGTGCTGGCTACAGAAGAAAAAACAGCGTTTACTTCCGGCAAGTTGGTCCAGAAATCAGCTTTGAACGTGGCTTTACTATCGTTTATTTCATAGCGCCATTGATCATCTATCTTGCTGTGCAACCAGCCCGTTTTGTTCCATATCTCTATAGGCGACGCACCGTTAGCTTCCAGGGCCTTAGCCTGTTTAAGGTTGCCTTCCTTGCGAGTTTTGTCGTCTGCAATTTCTTGCGGGTCATATGAACTATAGTCAATGGACTTTTGACCAGCAAATGAGTAGTAGCCTGATGTTCTTTTGGTTAGTAGAGATTTACTCTTATACTCACCATCCGCTTTAATTAAGCTGTCTAAAGCACGAAAAAGCAGGGCGTTTGACGGCAAGCCAAAGTAATCTTTAATTTTGGCAACTAGTTCCGTGATCCACTGCTTAATACGGCTAATTACAGAGGTAGTGCCTTCAAACCGCCCCTGCATTATTTCAGTGGCGTTTACTGCCCAAAACTCAGATGGGTTTATGTATTGATAGTAACTGGGCGGGACTTCTCCTCTAGCAATCATGTTTACAGCATAGCTTATGGCCGCGTTGTTTCGTTTGTCGCTTAAAGCTACATTATGAACAATTGTTAAGTATTCTCGTACTGATGAACCAGGAGAACTACGGTTTAGTTTGTCGATCAAAGCATTAAGCCACATCTCTCTAATCTGGGCTTGCAGCTTTTCGGGCATCATTCGTTCAAAATGATGCAGTAATTCGTGGACGGCTGTTGAACTGTTCATATTGTCAACAAACAGTCGAACAATACGCGGAAGCGGCAGATATTCTCCTGCCAAAAGTTCGTCTCTTGGGCCTCTAATGGATATGGAAACGTCGTCTAGTAACGCAGGATTCAGGCCTATAAACCATTCAGTGAACTCCAGCGTCCCAGGTGGAAGTTCGCCTGCACGTTCGGATTTTAGTAAGCGCTCACGAAAATACAATTGCCCACGAACCAAGTCGGCAAGTTCCCTACCCTGCTTAGTTTCCTCATATATGCGATTTACTTCTTCAGCATAGTCTTTAGCAGTAATTTTTCCTTCCTGATAGCGCCTGTAGTATTTAGCTACAGCCCTGCGCAAAGACGGATTTACATTTCTAATCGATGAGACTGCTTCGGACGTAGTGCCTGTTGGTGCTGGCGCACCTACAAGCATCTCTGTTATGCTACGCAAAGAACCTTCGTCGTCAGGCTTAGCTTTGCTTTTTTCAAGTTCCTCCAGTAATTTTCGCTGCGCTGGTAGCATCTGTTCTTTGGCGGGTTTTCTTTCACCCTCTAAAGGCTCCACGCGTGTATCTTCGGGCACGCCTGTTTTAGCGTATGGGGTCCTTATAAAAGTTAAATATTCCTTTTTCTTTGCTTGTAGTTGATTTTCTAAAATATCGTATCTTTCCCGACCTTTACTATTAACTGCTGGTATCTTTCCCGCAGAAGTAAGAAGTCTACTTTGATCATTAGTCAAACTAGCAATATCAGACTCAAGTTTTGCTTTACGTTTATCATATTCTTCCTTAGTAGTTACGCTAGTAATAGGCCTTTCTTTGTTTATTTTTCTGCGTAAGTTATCAAGTTCAAATTCTATACCCTCTATTTCTTCCCCTAGAGCGTCGTATGCAATCCTAGCCTTACTTTTTTTGGCAGGTATAGCCCCTTTGGAGGTAAGCAGTTTTTTCTGCTGTTCAACAAGGCCACTAAGCTTATCGTCTAGTTCCGCCCGTAAAGCTTCGTTATTTGCTGCGAGCGGTGCGGCAGGTTCTGTGGCGGGCGTTTTCTTTGCGTAGTAATCTGCACGTAGCCGTTTGTATTCGGCACGAGCAATTTCTTCCGCAACTATACTAATCATTGCGCTTGTAAATTTTGTTTCGTTTATTGTGTCTATTAAATTTTCTTCGTAACTATCAATGGCTTCGTCTATTGAAGAATAAAGAGATCTATCAGAGCCATAAGCTAATGCTCCTTCAAAATTGGCCCTGGCAATTGCTTTTATTTCTTTTTCTTCTTCATTATATCTAGTGTCTTCTCCAGCGTGCTGTTTATCTAACTGTTCTAGCTCTTCTAGTACTTTTTTTCTTCTAGCCGCTCTTTCTTCTTCGGAAACGGCTGCTGCCACTGCTGCTCCTTCAGCAGGCGCTGCTGCTCCCTCTTCTTTTGTTTCGACGGTTTCGGTGGGCGTAGGGGCACTGGGGGGTTCCTTTTTAGGTTGACGCACCATTGCGCCATCTGATTCCTGCACAAATCCATTGCGAGAATACCAATCAATTAAATTATCTTTTTTTAAATCTCCTGAAGCAGCAGGCATTAACACTAGTTGTTTATTGTTAGTATCTGCCCAATCTGTAATAGCTTTTAATACTTCAGACGCACGGCCTTTTTGCCCCCCTTCTTGTCTATCAATACGAGTAATCATCACAGCACCAACTCTAGAAGGGTATTCTAGACTTATATCATCATCTGTTTCAATCTCTCGCGTGCCAGCCGAAACAGATTCGTTAAACGCTATACCATTACCATTTTCGTCTATGCGAGCAATAGCTGTTTTTTGTTTTGTTTTTTGTTCAGTTTTAGGTTCTTTTGTTTCGATAGGCTCAGCCGGAGCCGGAGGTTCAACCGGAGCCGGAGGTTCAACCGGAGGCGCTAATGCAACGTCAGGTTTTCTCGCTCCCACATCAACTTGTCCAGGAGCGACTGGAGGAGGTGCCACTCCACTGGGTGGAGGTGGTAGAGTTCCTTCGGGGGTAGTATCTCGTCGGGGTCGGCTAGGTACTTCAGGGCTTGTTCCACCTGCTGCACTGATAGATTTAGCAGCATTTTCTAACTCCTCTAAGTTTGCTCTGTCGTATTTCTCTTCCTCCGCAGCTTGTGCAGCGGCTTTGATCTTGGCTTCACTGGGCGATGCGCCTGCGGCAATATAATCGTCCGTAAGATCATCAACCCGTGCTTTAAGCGCATCAACCTTGTCGCTGGCTTTTTTCACAGCGTCTGCTGGTGTATATGCTAGTCCTAGTTTTCTAAGCGCTTGTTGTTCTACAACTCGATCTATGATCTCTTGTTGCGCAGCGGCTTTATCTAGAACCGCTTGCCGTTCAGCAGTAATTTGCTCTTTGCGTGCTTCTTGCGGCGCAGCAACTGCTTGCTGCAAGGCTGCTTGTTCTTTTTGGATTAATTCTGCATCAATCCGTGTTTGTAATGCGTCTAAAGTGTCCCGTTCCTCAGATGTTTTTGCTTGCCCTCTGCGTTCAATATATCTGCCCACTGGAGATATGGCACCACCAAGAACTGCGCCACCAATAAAGCTATCTACATATTCTTCTCTAGCAGAAGCGTCTTTAATTGATAGTCCTGCTTGAAGTCTTTCTAAGAACTGCTGCCCAGCTTCTGTAGTTCCTTCGATACCCGCAGCCTTACCTGTAGCTAAAGTGTAGTCTGCAACAGTGCGTCGAAATCCTTGTTCGGCTATCTTTTTGGCTTGTTGTTCAGTGATCTCTTTCCCGGTAGATTTAAACAGATTGCGGACAAGAGGAATAGCTCTCATACCAATAATGTCTAGCGCAGCTTGCGGGATAGCCGCTGCTGCTGCGGTACCTAAATTTGTGCTTTCAAGACCTGCGTTGGGATTTTCTTTTTTGTTTTCATCTAGCTGCCGAGCTAAGTTTGTACCTGTAAATTGTGTGGCTGAAACTAATCCAGTAGCGCCCAAACTTAGCGCTAACCCAGCGGGACCTGTAACAGGTAATGCGGCAACCGTGGCAGCGGCAGCAACAGGTGCGGCCATATAGGGTAGAGAACCTCCTAGTAACTCCGCAGTTTTTGTGATGGGGGCTTCAGTCCAACCTTTTTCCGTAGGGGTAAATATTTGTCGTGCTTCTGCTTCGCGTTCTTCACGATACCGCTCAGCTTCTTTAAGATCCATTAACCCCAATTTACCAGCAGTAAGTGCGGCTGATCCTTTGAGCGACTGATATCCAGCTTTAAGCGCAGGGATGAATCCTTCTTTGTCTTCTTCTACCACTAAAGGACGACTCACTTTTTCCCAGCTAGCTTGATCGTTTGGGTTGCCGCCCTTAAACCTATATCCGTCAAGGACTTCACCAACTTTAGGGACAGGGATGGGCGCGGCAACCGACTCCCAATTTTTCTTATCGTTAGGATTACCACCAAGAAAACGGTATCCGTCAACGACGGAACCTACAGCAGGAATGGGTAATGCAGCCATAGATTATCTGTAGTTACGTTCCCAAGGTTTGCCCGACGTATTTCCTGCTGGAGCAGTTGGCGTACCACCTGCCCTACCTTGACCTTTCAGTGAATCAGGGCCAAATTGAAGTTCTAGTTCTTTAAAGTATTTCTTTGTAACGTACTCACGAATGTCCTCATCTGTAGGCTTACGTCCTAATTCAGCTTCAAGTTGTTTTTTGGATTCTTTAGAAAATCTATCTATACGGGCTTGTATTAGTTCTTGGCTTTTAGCAAAATCAGGTCTTGCGTCAGCACCTCTCCTCTGACCACCGAGTAACGATAAAGCTAGTTCATGGTTAGGATGTTTAGGATTTGCAGCTATATCAAAAAGCATACGATTAAAATCTTGCGGCCTATATTTGGCTCGCAGTTCTTCTTGAAGTCTAATTTCAGCTTCTGCTCTTCCAGGTCCTTCTTCATACTTTCGTAGTTCAAAAGCTTCTTTTCTCTCTGCCTCTTCTCTTCTTCTTGCTTCTGTTTGAGCATCAAGCATTTGTCTACCAACACCACTTAAAATTTTTGTTTTGGTTTCTGCTTCAGCCATACTCTGTCTATACGCAGCATCTCGTAGTGCTTGCTCTTGGTCGGCTGCTTTCTTGGCAAGGTCTGGACGACCACGTTCTTCTTGGAATTGACGTTCCATACGTCTGCGTTCGGCTTCAGCAAGCAGGGCTGCTGCTCTGGATTCGCCTTCCTGGGCGCGGGCGCGTTCACCTGCTACACCTCGGGCAAGGCTTGCTATAGCCTCGGCAACACGCAGATTCTTGGTATCTGTAGGTAAACCTGCGGCTATGCCCGACCAAAAACTGTACGGTCTGCCTCTTGCCGCAGCAACAGCTTTTTCATCTACACCCTCCATACCTTTCTCGTATCTTTCGTATTGCCTAGCAAGCTTTGCTTCCTCTTCTTCTGTAAGTCGTTTGCGTTCTTCTGGTAATAGTTGCCGCGTTTTTGATGCTTCCCTTATGACATCTAATTCTCCTAAGTGTAGATCCATCAAATCCTCTAAACTTAATGGTCCCGCCCTGCCAGACATTTCAATACGTGGCACCCCTCCCCCAGCCTTGAACACTATCCCACCGTCCATCGCGGTGTACATGTCTGGGCGCATGGGCAGTTGGGCGATACCGGACATTCTTGGCTGGCTACG
>OGWD01000023.1_pt1 | contig 18827 bp, 20 predicted proteins | sample 1575981 | NCBI WGS metagenome assembly OGWD01 (sample SAMN07581555, study PRJEB24739) | freshwater metagenome | place: Singapore | collected 2015-04
TGGAGTTCAGACGTGTGCTCTTCCGATCTGTTTCCCAGTCACGATAATATCTTAACTGCAAGAATGTTGACTATTTTTAAAAAAATATCTTTGTTCATCTGTATTATTTACTCTGTAAAGTAATAATTCCATTTTATGGAGGATTTGAAGGAAATTCTGTTCTATAGTCAACATCTTGTATAGTTGAATAAGAATTTGTTCCACACCCTACATCCACGGTTCCGCTTCTTGTGTATCCGGTAAAATTGTCCACAATACTCCATGATTGAGCAGCAGTACCTAAACCTTCTACAGTTTTAGAGTTGCCTACACTTGTACTGGCCCCTATAGTTATTGAATACGTAGTAGTTCTTATTGGATTACCATATCTATTTTGTGCAGAATAAAACGGAATGGTTATTCTCACACCTCCATTGCTACTATCACAATATTTTGATCGGGTGACTTGCTTTCGCTCGAGTTTATAACTAAATCCAAGAGAAACACCTCTGGACCTATAAAACTCGCTCATGGCAGTAGGATTACTAGAATTTAAATTATAAAATAAAGCTATAGGAGCAGCTGCCAGAGGGCCTGAGCCGTAATCTTTAGATGTAGTTTGTGTGTAAGCTAAAGCAAGTCTATATAGAGACCCTCTATAAGTATCAAAATCATAAACATTAGGATTAGATTGAAGTGCGGCTCCGATTTCTCTCAAAATACTATAGTTTCTGCCAGGGCCTCCGCGGGAGGGGGCTTTAGGATAGTTTGCACCGGTAGGGTAACCCCCAGCTTCGCCTCCATCTCCCACGCTAATAGGATCCAGTATATTCAATCCATACCAATTTGCAGGTTTAAATACAGGGGTAGCAAGAGGAGTAGGAGAAGGGGTAGGAGAAGGAGTAACTGTGGGTGAGGGAGTAACAACAAAATTGTTTACATCATTAAATAAAAATGCGGCCCCTGCACCCGGGGGATATACACTGCCGTTATCAGGATTTACTATGGCACCGTAGCTTCCTATCAATGCCAATCCATTATCAGTGCCTGGTAATAATTTTACATCATGACCAAAGTTAGAGTTGGGGATAGAAACTGGTCTCTCTATGACAAATGATTGAACCGGCAAAAATTTATTTGATACATCAAATCCAAAAACAAGTCCCCGACTATCATTAATTGCATCGGCTCCAATTAGAATATAATTATTTGACTCGTTGTATGCCATTGAGAGGCCAAATTCAAACCGAGTACTGTTACTGTTTCCTGGATTTGCAGTGATGATGCATGTGTAACTCCAGAAATCTGGGCTTCCTGGTATTCTTTCATACATAAACACTGCCCCGGGTTGTGAGTTAACCGCACTATTAATTTGATAGCGAGGAGCTGCAATAAAAGCATAATTTGTACCTTTTACAATACGATATCCAAACATGTCCCCAGGTTGACCTTGATGCGGATTGGGATTGGATCCAATTTCAATATATTGTGTAGTCTTCCATGAGTTTGCATCTGTACCATCTGGAACCATAACATATGCTGCACCTTTACCATCTGCAGTTGTCTTATTTCTTTGAGGAGCGCCGACAATTAGTTCTGAAGTATCTCCATCAAATGAAAATCCATATTCATCATTATTTGAAGGTTGGTTTGCACCTGACCCTTTGCCTGAAATTACTGCTGTATAATTCCAAGTACCCCCACTCTTTACATAATGATATATTGCACCAGTTCTAATTCCTGCTCCTCGGGGTTGTGCTAAAAGAGAGGTAATAAAAAGATTGGATGCATCTACTAATTTTATAGTATTTCCAAAGGCACCTCTTCTTCCTAAATTAGCATTAGGAGTAATGGTTGCGTTTACAGAGAATCTGCTTCCCCCGGAATTATTAATTTCATATACTCGTCCTTCAGGAATACCATTATTTATACTCCCTGCTCCAGGTGCACCAATATAGATGTAACTGGTGTTTACAGCGTTTGAAGCGCCATAGTAATGATTAGAGCCTGCTGCAGCAGATAATGTTCTTTTATGACTGTAAACGCCGGTAATAGGGTCTTTATCAAAAACCCAGACGGCCCCAGCATTTGGGGAAGGAAAATCCAGAGTGCCGCATAAAATATGATCTACGGAAAGAGTATTTCGTTCTCCAAACTGAACATAATTATAAGCAGGGGGAGGATCGGCACTTAAATTCTGTTTAAGAGTTATAGGCATTTATTTTTTCCTTTAATTCTTTTATGGCTTGTATTAACAATGGAACGAGTTTTTCATATTTAACAGCTTTAAACCCTGATTCCCGAGTAGAAACAATTTCAGGAAATACTTTTTCTACTTCTTGGGCAAGGACCCCATAATCATGACCCGTGTGCCCGGATTCTGGTTTCCAATCAAAAGAAACCCCCGTTATCTTGTCTATCAAATCTAAAGAATTTTCTATAGGTTTTACATTTTCTTTAACTCGTTCATCAGAAATTGCAAATGCTATCACGTCTTCCGAAACTCTTAATCCTCCACTTATCGTTACAAAGCTTGTTCCATAATTATTTTTTACATCTAATAGAATAGAATTGCCTTGTGAGGCAAGATGTATTCTTCCTTGCCTCATATCTACTGCAAAAATACCTCCCACATCAGCAGGATCAGGTTTAAAAATACTATCTCCGGAAAGAACAAAATTATAACCCGGTTGTAAAACAGTTTCCCAACCTAAAGTGCTGTTAAAATTCGTAACATCATATGTATTAATACCCACAAAGTGTTGTTCTTTAACATTGAGAGCGCTTCTCCCAATAGTTCCGTCTTTAAAAACAGCAATGGACTGATCAGCCGTTCCTTGACTATTGAGTTGTGCAACATAAAGGGCACTGGTATTATTGTTTCTATTAATTACACTTAATGCACTGGTTGTAGTGACCAGTGTTTCTAGATACGTGAGGTCTCCATAAACGGAAAGGTTACCGTAAATAGTTACATCTGCATCATAATCAAAAAACACTGGATCAGAGAATCTTGTAGCTCCTATAAAGAAGAAGTTAGGATTTGCATAATTTCCGTTTCCTTCTGAAGAAAAGGTAGTGTTAAGAGTATTGTTTCCACTATTATAATAAAGTCGATAACCCTCTAAATTTTCAGAAAGTAAACTCAAACGACTGTTAATACCATTGCTTTTTAAAACAAAAGGATTTCTAATCGATTCAATTACAGCAAAACTATCATTATCATTGGCAGTAAATTGAATTTGATTAGGGGTATTTGGGGTACTTCCATTTAAAAATAATGTTCGGTCAATATTGACCGTGGCATTTAAATTATTTTGTACCTTTCTTTCCTTTACATTTCCAAAATAAAAACTACCAGTTACTGGAGAAGATGTAGTATTAGTACTTAAAGAAAGAAAACGAGAATCAAAATCTATTTGATTTAATGTACGAGTTATACTGTCTTGACCGTTGCCGGGAAATCCTTGATCATCATAAAAAAGAGAAAACCCCTCACCCAACAATTCATTTGACACTCTCCATCTTCCATTGGTTGCTTTTTCTAAAGAAGCATTTGTGTTTGTTAAAGTTCCAATATAAGGTTTTGGATGAACATCTGTCCATTGGCCTCCACCAAGGAAAGCATTTAAAACTTCTGCATCACTAGAACCTCCCCCGGTTTGATAAATTAAATCACCCAATTGGGCAATGGAATTAAAAGATGTTTTGTTATTTATAGATCCTAAAAATTTATTACCTACTACAATACCTCCAGGAGTTACTCCATCACCGACAAATACGCGTTGTGTATCAATACAATAACCAAGTTCACCCTCAGTAAGAGTAGCAAGCTGTCTTTCTGCATCCGTACCTCTACGAATAAGAATTTTTACTACTGTATCTTGTGTAATTTCTATTGCCATATTATATTAACATTACGTAATAAGTTCCTGGTACATTTGTATTAGCTTGAAGCCATAATTTGTTTGATCCAATGGTCAATCCCCCAGTACCCGTGGGTAAATTATTTATTCCTAAATTTAATCCATCAAAATTTAAATTCGTTGTTTGTAAATTATTTAAAGCAATTAAAGAAGTATCGACATAGAGCTGTCCGGAACCGTTGATTTTAATAGTAGTTCCATCTGTTTTTACGCTTACAGAACCGTTAGGATTGGGACGGGAAAAACCTTGAGTAAAATCAAAAAGACTGTCAGTTATATGTGAAGCATCTACTCCTTGTGATTTTATTCTTATAGCCCCGCTTGCATATTCTAGAGTTTGATCATCAACCCGAGGACCTATAAACTGGTAAGCATTAGGATTGCTGTAATCTGGTTGATTATCTAAGTTAACTCCTGTTAAACTATAAAGTTTAGTATCATTTGTGTTAAAAATGATATCACCTACTTGTGTGGTTTGTAAGTTAAATCCAGTAGAGGTATTGCCAGTATAGAACTTAGTTCCTGCAGGATTTCCCCCACGAGTACTACCATCTCCGATAAAAAGTCGCCGAGATTGTACATCCGTTACATAAGCTAACTCGCCATTATCAAAAATTACTTGTTTTCTGTCAGAATCTGTACCTCTTCTAATCTTTATTTTTGCTACAGAAACATTAGCCATAATTATATTTATCTAAATCTATTTATTTCTATATCTTATTTTTATTGATTACGGTACTTTCTGAATATTTAAATATTCTTTTAGGAGTCTGAGTATATCGTATCTATATACATGTAATAGTTCTTCCCTCCGTATAATAAAAAATAGATCCTGAATTACCCGTGCTCCAAGGGTCTCCGACTCTGTTTAAACGAGTAGTCCAGGTATTGTTAGTAGAAGGAGTATTTGTCATAATTATATCTGCGTTGGTACCCCCAGTTTGGAAAAGTCCTGTTGCTGTACTATAACCGAAGCTTAAAATTAGTGTTAATACACCAGAGCTACTAACTTTATAAGAAAATCTAGGGCAAACTAAAGCGGGTCTTAGAGTACCGGCATTTTGAGGAGGAATAAAAGTGAATAAAGTAGATGTGTCTATTAAATTTAAATTTCTATCATATCTTTTAAGAAATATGCCAAATGTATTTGACAAAGAGTCGTAGTTTCCAGTATAATTAATAAATTTCGTATAAACAACATAGATTTGATTAGACGATGGTATACCCATAATATCATATGGTTGCATGAGTCGGTTTGTCATAGATCCCCATCCCGAACCAGATCCATCAGTCATCAATAATGTATCTACATTTACCTGTACATTAGTTTGCAGGTTTCTTAAAACTAAGCTTGCAGGTGAACTTCCCGGGAACGCGCCATTCACCCCATATGCTTGCTCATGTGTTTTAGTACACCAAGCTAAATAATAATTGTTACCTAAAGCTGCAAATTCGGACCATGCAGGTGCTATTTTATTTTGATTATTAGCGAATTCAGAGTTAGGTATTACATATTGTATTTCCTCGGTAAACCCATTCCAAGTACTTTGATTGTAATAACCTATATTTGCAGCAGCACCATAAGCTGTACCGTAGGCACCTGTTAAGTAAAGAGATTGAAAAATAATTTTACCATCCGGTAATCTTCTTAATAATTTAGTTGTTTTTCTATAAAGTGGACCATAATATGCATCGCTACAATTATATTGAGGGTAACCATTATTACATAAATTTCGGGAAGTAAATTTAGTTGCACTACTGATTGAGTTATTTGCTAAATTTACCGTAAAATACCATGCTCCTGGGTCTCCATCTCTCCAATAATGAGAAGCTGTAGAGCTTGATGATCCATATTGCGTAAATACATACACTGCAGTGTTAGAATTACGATGAACAAACATGTCAACAGTGCCAAAACTATTTGTTCCTGCATTAAAAAATGGTTCTGAGTAATAGGTACCATTCCATGTAGCGATTGTTGTGCTATTTGTACCTATGTCATTTAATCCCCCGGGTGTATTCCATGTATTTCTGTGTCGAATTGTTTGTTTTAATAGATTATAATTGCCAGGACTTGTTCCAGTAGTCTTAACCCTGGTTGCAATAACTATATTATCATCGTCCTTAAAATCAAAGCAAGTATCATATAATACATTAATATTGTCTGCAGTACTAGAACCCCGTAGGTAGGCCCACGCCGTTCTATTAATAGTTTGAAAATTGTCAGAGCTATAATACCACCATAACTCATCACCTGCCGATCTTGCGTTTGGAGTCCGGTGGCAATTAATAATTGCATTGTTTATAGTAGTGGATACAAGAGTTATAGGAGTAACTGTAGGTGTAAGTGTTGGAGTAATAGTGGGAGTGGGAGTCAGCGTAGGTGGGGGAGAGGGAAGAGGGGTTGGGAGAACCCCACTTCGATTTATAAACAAAGTACTACAACAGTTAGAAGTATTTTCATTGCTATTAAAATCACTTACAGCAACATCTCCTACATTAATAACTGTGGGTGTAAAAACAGTTGAAGGTGCAGCAGTATCTGCTTCTACAATAGTTTTTAATCGGTAACTCACTGATAATACTTATGTATTTATGTATAATCAATTTGAAAAGAAGAAAGTGCGCTTATAATATAATTTTTTCCCGGAGTAAGATAATAAAAATGTTGAGGAATTAAATGAGCTAATTCAGGAAAAAAACTTAAATATAGCCCGGGTCCAGATTCAGTTCTTTGCTCTCGAATAACTTTAATTTTATCTGAGAATGTAGATATAGGAATAGTACTAGTACCATCGAATTGAAATCTTGTTTGCCCTGCAGATAAATATAGAGTGTTCATATTAATTTGTAAAATAAAATACTGAATTATTTACAAAATTACCTGTAAAGCGTCTTCCCCCGGTTCCTGGATAATAAGCGAATACAGTATTTTCTTTTGTAGGAGCATACGAAATATTAGATGAAAATGTTCCATTATAAAAAATAATAATGTTATGTACATCAACAGAAAAATTTGAAGAATTAAAATAAAACACAGAATTTTCGAAACCCGGGGCAACACTAACAGTCACATTTTCTTGTGCTCCATTTCCCGTTATACTCCAATCATAATTAATTGGGGTAGGAGTAATAGTAGGAGTAATAGTAGGGGTAATAGTTGGAGAAGGGCTTACTGGGGGTACAATGCTTAAACCTTGAGACAAAAAATTATTCTTATTTCTTAATACATTTGAAAATGAAAAAAAATCAATTTTTGATCTTTTTACATCAAACAAATTGGGAATATTAGCCATAATTATATTTATCTGAATCTATTTATTTCTATATCTTATTTTTATCTATCACGGTACTTTCTGAATAATTAAATCATTATAATCTGACTGGGTTCCGTAGCCATAATATCCCTTAATCCACCCGGTTGTATTGGGTAATGTATAAACAGAATTCCATGGAAAATATGCTCTTTCAAATTCACCGGAGTCTAAATTGCCTGTAAATCTCCAAACACTACCATCGTAATAAAGATTAAAACTAGAATTAGCAAGACTTACATATAATGCTTGGTTATTCTGAGGGTTAAAATTTAGTAATTCAAAGGTATTGTTCAATTCATACGCCGGTGTCCCGGATGCACCTCTTACATATAAATATTGTGTGCCAGTATAAATTACATTCGTATCAAATGTAGGGGTAATTGTCGGTGTTATACTAATCGTAGGAGTAATCGTTGGAGTTGGAGTTAGGGTTGGGGTCAAAGTTTTTGTAGGTGTTATAGATATAGTAGGGGTTATTGAGATAGTTGGGGTAATAGAAGGAGTAAGAGTAACCGTTGGGGTTGGCGTTGGAGTTGGTGGAATATAAATTTCAAGCCCGGAGCCATCTAAAAATTGAACAGAAGGTTGTATGTAGAATGAACTTAATATTGTGTCTGATGTAAAAGGACTACCTGCTACCTGCCATACCGGTACATTAAAGTCATTTGGTTGATTTTTTCCTCCCGATAAATTTATACTATATATAATTTCATTAGGACTATTTTGTACATAAATTATCCAATAATCAGTTGAATAATAGAATTCTATGTACTGATTGAAAAAGGGCTCATCAAATATCCATTTTTGTAAATTGGGCCTATATGTTAATGGCAATCCGTTTATCGGAAAAATAAAATCATTAAAAAATTCTCCAGTAAGACCTCTTATAATTAATGTTGAGACTGTTGGAGATGTAGTTACAAATTTGCTCAGGTCCGTATAAAGGGCAATACTACTCAATGCGCTTAAAGGTGCCCAATCTGAATATTTACCATAACCGCATAAAGGAACATTTAATAAATCTCCAAAATTTAAAGGAGCTTTTGCAATAAATCCATCAGGAACAAAACCATTAAAAATTACATATTGAAAAATATTAGAATCTAATGAGCTAAAACCTTGAATGGCAGTATTTCCCAGGTAATTATAATATTTAAAAATTTGTGTATTATAACGGTCAAAAAAGTCATCATATTCATTATAATCGGTTACTCTATATAGCCCATTTATTACATATTTGTAATTTACATTATTGTTGTAAGATTCATAATTCCAATCTGGAAATCCGCTCACTAAAATGTCTTGATCTAATGTAAGTGAGGCAAGAGGTATGTATGAATAATCAGGAGAAACAGAGGGTGTTATTGAAATAGTCGGGGTAATTGAAGGTGTTATCGAAATTGTAGGGGTAATAGAAGGGGTAACAGTTTGTGTTAGTGTAGGGGTATTGGTTGGTGTTTCACTAATAGACGGAGTCACTGTTGGTGTTTGAGTCAAAGTACTTGAAGGGGTTATTGAAATAGTAGGTGTGAGAGTAGGGGTTAATGAAATTGTAGGGGATATGGAAGGGGTTTGTGTTGGTGTAATTGAAGGTGTAGGGGTTAATGAAGGAGAAACTTGTATGCTTGGAGTAAGAGCAGGCAAGACATTATCCCTACTGCTATTGGCAAAAGAGCCTTGCTTAATAATATTCTGTAATGAAAGTGATTGATTTAAAAATCTTACTCTTTCTCTTTGTATATCATTATTATTAGGAGGATTAGGCATATTTATATTTATTTGTTGCTATGCATAAAAACTACTTATTAAATTAAGTAAATACTAATGTCTGGCCACCTACGTTACCTGAATTACTACCATAAGGAGAAAAATTCGCCACCTCGTATATTCTTGTATATGCACCGTTAACATATTTAAAGATATTAGCGTAACTTTGGGAGTTCGGTGCATTTGGTGCTGTATGAATATAGAAATAAGGGGTAAAATTATTTGAGTCAGTACTTTTGTAAAACGATTTTAAGTGAGCTCCGGATGAATAGTAAGCCCCGTTTATAGGGGTACCAGCAGGAGGGCCTATTGCAGTATCAAATACTAATACATCACTTACAATACTACCTTGTCTATTAACTTTCATTAGTCTTACTGTCTTTCTACCCGAACTTGTAGAAGTAGACGTACTATCAGTTCTTTGTATTTCTTTTACATATATTATATGAAGTAAATTTTCAATAGGATGTACATACATATCAAAAGGAGTATAGTATCCGGAAAACCTATCTAAGGTACCATAAATCCCGCTTCCTCCGTAGTACCATAACATGGTTGCAAATAATTGACTGGTTTGCCAACTATTGTTATTTTTAAACGTTAAATATAAATCTGCTAAAGGATGAAGAACGTTACATCCGGATGCCTGTCTTTGAGCTATAAAACCTAATACAGGTGATCCATCATTCCAATATGCCAATCTTATATTCATTGGTGTCCATGATAAACATGAACCTATAGATTGTGATGGGGAAACACTAACTTGAAAAGATGACCATCCTAAACTTGTATTGTTTCTATCATATTCAAGAATTTTAATTGTAGCAGGGTTTGATTGTGAGCCACCTCCTAATCCATAAGCAACATATACTTTACCGTTATTTATTTTATGAACTATCTGTTCATTATTATAAAAATTATTACTAAAAAAATTATTAAAATATAAATTATTTCTTGAACATTCAAGAGTGATAGGAGTTGTAAAAGTATTATTTTGTGGATTAAAAGTATATGAGTAAATATTGCAAACTTCATTGTCTTGGTTTGTATAAACAATGTGCATACAAGGTCCACCGGGGTTATTAGAATCCCAAAAACAACCAGTTTTAGAACCTGTTTTTGAATTAAATAAACCTCTAGTTGCATTGATTTGTTGTATGGTTTTTGTAAATGTTATTCCGTTGTAACTAAATGGGGGGTTTCCAGAAGTATTATCAGATTTTGCAACTTCTATTGCATAGGTGAATGGTGAGGGTGATGTATAGCTTTGAAATGAAAATAATGTTTTAGTGCTATTAGTGTATGCAGCACCTCGAGGTATACATCCCCCTATGCCAGAAAATGATCCATAAGGATATTGGTCTAACCTTGCTAAAGTACCTTGATAGGTGGAAGGAGAAGCACTGGGATCTCCATAAGTCCAATTATCGAAATCATCACTATAAAACATTCTTAATGCGCGTGCGTTGGTGTTTGTGCCTATACCGTATAACGAGACGACCCTAGCTCCACCGGTTTCAGGAAATATAGATTTAGGAGTAACTGTAGGTGTAAGTGTTGGAGTAATAGTGGGAGTGGGAGTCAGCGTAGGTGGGGGAGAGGGAGGAGGGGTTGGGAGAACCCCACTTCGATTTATAAACAAGGTACTACAACAGTTAGAAGTATTTTCATTGCTATTAAAATCACTTACAGCAATATCTCCTACATTAATAACTGTGGGTGTAAAAACAGTTGAAGGTGCTGCAGTATCTGCTTCTACAATAGTTTTTAATCGGTAGCTCATTGATAATACTTATGTATCAATGAAGAAAGATACTACCTGATCAGTATTGGGGAATATGAACGGACGGCCTGTAGAATCAGCAGTTATCATATGACTTATACGAGGTCTTCCAAAGGCATCTAATGAGTTTGCAGTAGCTACTCCAAATAAAGTACCGTTATAAACAGGGTCATATTCTGTAGAGTAAGCAATAAGATTACCAGCAGCACCTGCTCTTGTAAAATCATTAGCAAAAATTACAAAAGCTCCAGAATTTGCAAACACAGGATTAAATTTAGGCACAACATACATAAATGTAGTTATCTCCGGTACAAGAGTACTTGATTGAGGACGTGATAATATTAAAGTAAATACAGCAGCTGAATCCCAAGGAGGGCCATAATTTTGTATACTATTACCTGTACTATAGGCCCCGCCTCCCATAGCAGATAATCTAAAGTATACATTTGTAGTGGGCGTTACAGAAGGCGTAATGGGAGGAGTTCTTGTTGGAGTAGGAGAAGCAGGAGGACGGGTTCTTGTAGGGGTAGGTGTTCTGGTTGGTGTTATCGAAGGAGTAACTGATATAGTAGGAGTTACACTTTTAGTGGGTGTAGGTGTTGCAATTGTTGGTGTGTTAGAGGGTGTAACAGGGATTGTTGGTGTGTTAGAGGGTGTAACAGGGATTGTTGGTGTAATGGATGGGGTAGGAAGCGGAGTAGCCGTAGGAGGAATAGTTGCAGGGGGGGAAGAAGGCGGTGTAGCAGAAGGAGGAGGAGTAGATGCAGGGGTACTCGTTCTTGTAGGTGTAACTGTTCTTGTTGGTGTAATAGTGATAGTTGGAGTTGCAGTTCTTGTAGGTGTAGCAGAAGGAGGTGGAGTAGGAGTAGGAGTTGAAGATCTCGATTGTGTAACAGTACTCGTGGGAGTGATAGATGTTGTAGGCGTTACTGTTCTTGTAACCGAAGGTGTAGGGGTAACTGTCTTGGTAACCGAAGGTGTAGGGGTAACTGTCTTGGTAACCGAAGGTGTAGGAGTAACAGTTCTAGTCACAGTAGGAGTAATAGTAGGAGTAATAGATACTGTGGGTGTTACTGAGGGGGTAGGAGTTACCGTAGGAGTAGCTGTAGGCGTGGGAGTAAGTGTTGGGGTTTGAGAGGGAAGAATAGGAGTAATCTGCATAAGCGCATCATTTCTATGAATGGTGAGCTTAGTATTTCTATTTACTCTTAAAAGTGCCGACCCCATTTAATTTATTTATAATAGCTTATCCTATTGATACTGTAATATTTAAGATTAAATTTTTACATGGAAAAGAAAAATATTATTTTAGAAAAATTAAAAGCAATATTTGAAAGCGAAGAGTCTTTAAAAATATGGCTATCAATACCTAACAAACTTTTTCGCAACCGCCCCCCTATAGATTTACTAGAGTCAGGAAATTATGATTATTTTGAAAGATTCTTTCATATAAAGATTTAAATTATTAAATATTTGTATGGTTTCTTTTCCCGAAAAACAGAAATACCATACTATATTTGGTTTTGATACCTCTCATAAAGTATCAGCAAAAGCAATTGACATTATATATTGGGTAATTATAGGAGCGGCTTATGCTTTTGCTTATCATGCTCTAGATCTAATTCTTTATTCATGGAATTGGTTTTTAGTAGCAGTAACTGCTCTGGGTATTGTAGGATTGCCTTATTGTGTAAAAATTATACTCTTTGGAAGAGATGAATTTCCAAAAAAAGCAGCTCTTTTATGTGGTTTTTTAAGCTTATTACCTACTATTTTTGATTTTGCAGGTCTATATTCAGAAACTGGTCTTCAAGATAGTTTAAAATTAAGCAAGGTAGAGATTTTAGAACAAGTAAATAATTTTGAAGCTCAAAGTAAGAAAGCTGCACAATTACAAGAAGACCAAATAAAAGAGAATGAAAGAAATAGAATAGCTGAAATAGAATCTTCACATTCTCGTAAATTAGAAGATATAAAAAAGCAAATTAATGAGGCCAATCAAAAGGTGATCGATGAAAAACTGGGTGTAAGAGCTGATTTTTCTACCGGAAAGGTAGGAGAGGGGCCCCGAGCTAAAGAATTACAAGCAGCGGTAAGAAGATTGCAGAGTGAGGCAGATATTGAGCAAGGCTCTTCTAACCAACAAATTAATAGAGAAATAAATCTTACAAAAGAACAAACCAAAGATGAAGTAAAAAAATTACAGGTTGCGAATAAAATTATTGATGAAAAGTTTGTTGAAATTAAAAAAGAAGTAAATAAAGCTAGAAATTTTGGCGAATTAGAGCAAGCTAATATTCAAGTTAATGGCTTACTTTCTACTGTCGCTTCCAAGGTAAATGTAGAGTTTAAGTCTGCAGAAATAAGTGGATCTGATAATATAATAAGACTTGCATTTGATGCATTGTTAAAACTAGAGGTAACTGCTTTAGTTTGCCTATTACTAGCCTTCTTAATGGAAATTGGTGATATAGTAATTGTTTATGTTATTCGTTATAAAAAAGAAAAAAAGGATCTACCAAAGATAGATCCAGTTGAACTCCCCGTGAGGGTAGCTATGTTTAAGAAAACATATGAAGGATATTAAAATAATAGAGTGCTCGTGTAATAGCGAGATGGTTGTTTTAGAAAAATTTAAAGATGAAGAGTATGTCTATCTGTCTTTATTTGGAAGGGGATTAAATGTAAAAAGATATAATTTCTTGGATAGAATTAGACATATATGGCAAATCTTAACTAACGGGTTTCCTTATACAGATGAAATCGTTTTAGATAAAAAAGGGGTAAAGAAACTTATAGATGCTTTAAATAGCTTCCACAACCGTATAAGGTGAGATAGTATAGCTTCCCGGTATAGTAGCCCAAACATCTTTATCGTTTACCTTAATTTTTCGTTCTCCAGAAACTACTGCCGAAACCTTATTTACACGGACTAATTTTAAATTTCTATAACTGTTATCGAGTCCAGGTATCTTAAATTGTTGACCTTTATAAAGATAAATTAATTGAGTTTCTTTCATAAAATTATTATATCTGAAAAAGAATATTAGTCAACAAATAAATGTTGACTAATTAAGATTATTTTATATAATACAGTATGAGCTTGGAGAAAATAGCAAAAGAAATAGAAAAACAAGCTATTCAAAACAAAGCTGAAATTTTTATAGATTATTCTGCAAAGGAAAATAGTTTTATTCCTGTCATTAATGAACAGGGTATGGTAGGTGCGGTGGGTCAATATCTTGAAAATGATAAAATAAAGACCGGGTTTTTCTTGTTAAATGATTGTGTTGTACGATATGCATTGAGTGAGGGATTCAAGAAAGAAGATATATACAAATTTTTTAAAAAAACGTTATTTAAAGAAATTCAAAAAGAAGAATTTATTAAATTAATGACAGAAAAAAAATATTGAGTAATATTTTTATTCAACTATAATATTTTTATGTCAAAAATGAGCCCTAAAAAAATTCAAAAACTTCTACAAAAAGGTAGAGTTGTTCCAATTATTCAAATTAATGATAAAGGAGAAAGCCTTCTTTATGGTTACAGAAGAAAAACCTCTAGAAGCTCAAAGAGTAATGAGAATTATATGTTTGCTGAGCCTATGAAACTAGATAAAACAGTTGATATTAAAAAATAAGCAGTTATTATTAAAAATATGAAATTTAGCAATTCGAGAGGAGGTAAAAATATGAACATCGATTATACAAGCCGTGATCTTAAGCCGAAGACGTTCTTCGTCAAGATCGAGCGTAGCCGTAACGGTTCTTTCACCGTTAAGCGCGCCAAGGTCCTTGAGCAGACCAACCAGTTTGCTCGTAGCATCCGTCGTGTGGATGCCCGGGACTTAACTCGTGCGATCCGTCGCACCGGTGGTTTGAACGTGGCCTAATTTAACGTTAAATTAGAGCGCCGTACTTCGCAAGAAGGCGGCGTTCTTTTTTTGTTCAAATTAATTTACTTGTATGCTTTTAGATTTCCACTATAATTGTAAAATGCTTAATAAAGACGAAATAAATTTAAGATTAAAAAAGAGTCTTCAAGGTAAGGTGCCTAGACTTAAATGTATTATTACCGGAATTGAGAGATCTACGAGTATGGATTTTTTAAAGAAAAAAGAAGAGAAATTTGGTTCTATTGAAAATTATGTTCGTTATTATATCTCAAATGATGCTATAAGGCTTTTAAAGGCAGGGAAAGAAATTTTAGAAATTCAAGAAATTCTTAAAATTAATAACTTTGCCGTAAATAATGATATAGTAAATGAGGCAAGAAAATATTATGATATCTAAAGAACCGCCCTTTCCTATTGGTCTCAAGAAACCTCAGGCATTCTTACCTCCAGAAAAAATGAGAAATCGTTTTGGAAGAATGGTTTATGAGGGAAAGGTTGGAGGTATGATAGAGATATATACTGCATCTTCTTGGGAAGAAAACAAAAAATACTTTAAAGCTAATGGAGCTAGAAGTGCAGTTAAGAATTTTTCGAAAAACTGTTGTGCCTAAATACTATTAGCCCAATAAAACTACTTGACTGTAAACTAGTTTCCTCTACAATAATAGTATGATGAAAGAAAAACCTACGTGGTTCTATACTAATGCTCCCACTCTTAAAGCAGCATTAAAATTAATGAAATCAAAGCATAAAGTAAAATTAGCTTTAAAACTTAATAATATAGATGAATTTATTAAGAGAATGAAGGGTTCACATGGTACTTGGCACCACCCTAAACTCGATAAACAAAATTTAAATCTTCTTGTTAGGGAATATTTAACCCAGCAGCCTGAAGAATATTGGAACGAATATGCTCGGGTAGACATTGAAAGACTTAATTTTAATGTTTTAAAAGCTACTAGAAAAAACTTGAATAAAATCTAGATTCATTTATATTAAATTATGAGTAAAATATATTATTGTTCCATATCTGGTGAGCCGTTACCGGGATCAAGAGTTGAAGCATTGAAAATGTTAGGCATTCCTGAGAATAGCTGGACAAGCGTACAGCATAGTAAAGTAAAGCGTAATAAAGGCATCTACTTTGGTGAACAAGGTTCAGGTAAGCTTATTATAGCATCAAAAGTATATTCAGATAATATGTCAAGTATTGAAGAAGCATTAGTGAATCAAGATAAAACTGAAAAACACCTGTATTCATGAAGCGAAAAGAATATAACGCTATAAAAAACAAAATAGTTAATATAACCCCAGTTCTTTCCCGGGGAGAAAGAGTTCCTATTATTGAGCTGGAATTTAAAGAAAATGGTTTTTCAAGAACTGGAGGTCAATTGGTTTATATTGATTATAAATGTGCAAAAGAACTAATTAAAAAACTTCAAGATAATTTAGATGTAATGCGATCAAAATATTTTCCTCAAGAATTTTATGATTCTTTACATTCAAAAATTAATCTTATTAGTTAGTTGATTTAATTAAAAAATATATTATACTAATAAAAGTTCATATTAATGTTAGGTTGGATATAAGCGATATTGTGAACTAACCGCTTATCATATATCTAGCAACGTTTTGCGGTATCGTTAAAACCGCTTAAATTCTATTTAAATATACAGCTGATAAAGTATAATTATTAGGATTACCCATATCAATAATTCTTGAAGATAAAGACTGAATTGTATTATATCCTCCCCACCAAGGACCAAAATCGGGGTAAAAAAAGGTACCATATAATAACAATTCGTTATTCAATAGAATAAACATCGGATTACTGCTCTCTCCTCCAACAATATTAGTTGATGCCAGGTCCTTGCCAACAAAACAAGCGCTTATTGTGGTAAGTGAGAGAGATGAGGTGTTAATATAGGCTCTATTTCCTATTGATCCGTTAAAAGGATCATTAGAATTTGATCCCACACATCCACCATGAAAACAGCTTTGATTATAAAATGCTTTTCCTCCAAGATAAATTAACGGAAAAGTATTTCTTTCAGGAACAGAACCAAAACTCCCATAAAGAGGAGTGTTATGATCTGAGGCTGCTATTTTATAAATTTTAATACTGGATACAGAAGGAACCGGGGTTTCTAGTTTTCCTATATAATTATCTTCTCCAAAAGTACGAAAATCAGCAATTTTTATATGAATGGGTTCACCAGTATTATGATCAAAAAAGCAACAAGACAAGGAAGGAGGGAAATGTGAGTTTGATATAAAATGTTGAGGAGTGATGAGAGTGGCATTTAGTTCAGTATTTAAACTTACCCCGGAAAAATTTAAAATATCTCTATAAGGATACCCCCAAAAATTTGGATTCCATTCTCTTTTTTGATTGGTCCAATCATTGCAATATCCATCCAAGCCAATCGTACATAAAATACTAAAATTTGTATAGTTTTTTGTTGGGTTATTAATATTTTTTAGAATATTATTTACCTCATTTATACTCTGCCTTGATGCATTTGTATACATATTTGGTGTTACTGAAGGTGTAGGAGTAAGTGTTCTAGTAGGAGTGGGGGTAAATGAAGGTAAAATTTCATAACTTGCGCTTACTTCTAAACAAATTGTAGAATCAAAGATATCAAAATTATTTTGTACATTACTAAAGAAATATCTTCCCTCTGGAGGAAACATATCATTCGTTGTATATTTTCTTGCCACATCACATGAAGAAGTAGATCTTATATAACAAAAAGGTCCGAAATAAGGATGAACGGTATTAGATAAGTTATTAAATGAAGTATAAAATTTATAATGCATATTTTGGGGAATATATGGTGTATCAGAATCGGGGTACAAATAGCTTACAATTAATGCAGATGCATTGGGACATCTAGTACTATCAAAATAATAAGATTGTTTAGAGTATGGGGTTTCGGAATAAAGATAAATATCTCTATAGTAAATTCCAGATAATTTATAATAATTATTAAACAAATTTGCACTTAATCCTGATATAGCTGTAACAATAACATAGGTTGGAGGAATTAATTGAGATGTAGTCACAGTAGGTGTTTGAGTACGGGTTGGAGTAGGTGTTTTTGTTAAAGTAGGTGAATTTGAAGGTGTTAATCCCGGGGTTAATGTAGGGGTTTGAGTGGGGGTATTCGTCGGGGTAATTGTAGGTGTAGGTGTTGGGGTGATACCAAAATAATTAACAGATATATTTGGCCAGTTTAAATAAGGAAGAAATGCACAAAGCTGGGGGACAGACGTATTTCTGCTTAATGTATCAATATATTGTCCACTATCACTGTAATCTGTTTTTAAATAATACCAACTATTTGATTGCAAATTTATTGGTTGACCAACATCGGGTGAAATAGTTTGATTGTTTTCAGAAAAGAATATAGTTTCACTTTGACTTTGATTATTAAAAATATTACTTACTGTGCCGCTATTTTGTAAAGGAAAATAATTTGATCTATTTAACGTATCATTATTTACTGATAATAAATTTGGAAATAATGGAACAAAAATATTTATAAATGGAGTCCAGCCCGTGGTAGGAACGAAATTAGGATTATTTGAATTAGAAGTACTATAAATTTGATTTATATTTCCATCCCGAAGCTCTACATATTTCCATGCAGAATCAAAAACTATGGCATTATAAAAGTCGCTTTGTCCAGAATCGTCATATTCCGAGCGAATATAAATTTCATATTTTGTAGAATTACTTTTTTCTAGAACCTGATCATCGACTATTAGGAATTGATTATTAATAACTGAAATCCATGAAGGAGTAGTTGTAACTGTAGGGGTAACTGTAGGTGTCACTGTTCTTGTCGGTGTTATACTAATCGTAGGAGTAATAGTTGGGGACAGACTAATAGTTGGAGTCTGAGTTAGAGTAGGTGTGGGAGTTGGGGTTGTTGTGAGTGTGGGAGAGGGATTTGGGGTAGGAGTAATAGTTATGGTAGGAGAATTGGTAGGTGTTTGAGTATTAGTCGGTGTTATAGAAATAGTAGGGGTAACTGTAGGTGTCACTGTTCTTGTCGGTGTTATACTAATCGTAGGAGTAATAGTTGGGGACAGACTAATAGTTGGAGTCTGAGTTAGAGTAGGTGTGGGAGTTGGGGTTGTTGTGAGTG
>OGWD01000024.1_pt1 | contig 18529 bp, 37 predicted proteins | sample 1575981 | NCBI WGS metagenome assembly OGWD01 (sample SAMN07581555, study PRJEB24739) | freshwater metagenome | place: Singapore | collected 2015-04
GTTTCCCAGTCACGATAGGGGAGGTGGATAAATCAGGGTAGGGAAGGGCAGCATACTGCTAGGCTGTCGAATACCTGCCCTGATGCCTTCCCGGCTTTTACACAAAGGAGAGTAAACCATGAAGGTCACAGTTTGGTACGATGACACAAGTATGGAAAATGCATTTATTGTCGATACTGTTGATAAGGAAGGCAATTCAAAAACTTTGAAAATATTTGAAGATTTGATTTCAGCAGTCAGGTTCGGTGCTGATTTTGCAAAAAAGAATAATCTTGCTTTCGAGAACAGCACTCAAAGCTGGTGACCAAGTGGACGGCAGGAAATTGGCACAAGATGTTTAACCACATTTGATTTTCTGCCGTCCACTTTTTTCTTCTGAATACTGATCCACTTCTTCCGAATAGGTTTCAGGAGGCACAAATGAAAAAAGTTAGATTCCACATATTCAACAAATCTGCTGAAACAACCGCAAATATCATGCGGAAAGTTCTCAAGAAATACAAGTATGTAAAAGTATTGCATATAGATGACAAGTGTTTAATTGTATCTGATCAGATAAATGGTTCTATGAATACATGGTTGGTTGAACGATTGGTTTGCATGAAAAGGTTTCTTGGTAAGTACCATAGGAATCATCCTGCATACGATGAAGCGAAATGTGAAAAAATATCGGAGAAGTATCAAACTTGCATAAGTCGTTTTGGTTTTTGGACTTCTGCTGATGATCCAGAGGAGATGGAAGCATACGATTATGATGTTTGCAAAACGAGTTTGCGATTAAAGGGAGTTCCTTTTTACAAAGCTACTGTGTTAGCCAGAAAAATAACTGGTTTTGAGGATTTGATTGCTGATAATATTAAACCTTGTATCAGAGGTCGTTATATTCATGAATTGGTTAATTATTATGGTTTGAGTGAGCAAGAGGCTACGAGAAAAGTAGATCGTTATTACAAAAGCTATGATATTCCATTACCTCCGAAGGAAAAAATTGATCCTGAAAAAGTGAAAGCGAATGCGGAAAAGGCGAATAAAAAACTAATGGATATGATCGCCACGCTGAAGTTTCTTGGATGCCCGAAATCAAGGGCTAAGTGGCTAAGGAGGAACGATGATTTTATTGGGTTATTGTTTTTAACACATTTGTTGGGCAAGCATGGTCGGGAATGGTTTGTTGAGAATGTGGGAGAAATTGAGGGTATCACATGATAGAACACGATATATGCGTTCGTTGTAAAGAGAAGTGTGGTGCTATCATTTGTCAGGCTTGCATGAAGGCTATTGGAATGACGAATTGTCCTAGCTGTAAAATATTGCAATTTGATGATGAGGTTTGTGACATTTGTCCTGAAGAATAAAAGATTTTTTAAAATTTGAGGTGAGTTTAGACGAATAGGTATTGTGACGGGCAGCGGTTAAAGCAAGTAGCTGGGACACTATTTGCTGGTGGACTGATCGCTGCCCGTCACATTTAATGGCAAATTCAAATGGAATACAAAATAGAAGTTTGCAAAAAAGTGGTAAATGATCACTATACGGCAACATATGTTTGGCGTATATTAGACGAAAGCAATCGAGTAAAAGCACAAGGAGAGGCTACCTCATGGCAAGACGGGCTGGAGCAAGGACGCAAGAAAATAAGAAGATTGTAAAATGCAAAGTCAAAAATATTCCTTGGGATATTCACACAGTTAAATCCACCTATGATCAATCATTAGATGATTATCTTTTAGATGGTATTGAATGGACTGGTAAAAGCGTCAACTTGTCATCAAAGACAAACAACGAACAAGTCATGAATGAAATGAAATTAAGCAAAAGGGTTTACAAGGCTTTTATCAGCACAAATGAAATTTTTATCTGCTTCATTAAAAACAATGAACCCTGTTTTTGCCTCAAAAGAAATTGAGGCATTTTTTCTTTTGTCGGTACAATTGTCCTTAATTTAGCCTCATTGTACTGATTCAAAATTATTTTTAAAATTTGAACCAAGTTTTGCCGAAGAGCTAGTGTTCTTTGGCTGGAGGTTCTATGGACATTAAAAAGAAAAATGCAGATGAAATGTTTGAAATCCTAAAAGGAATCTGCAACAGTTTTATATCAGGACAAAAAAGTATTCTTCATGCAAATATAGCTAAAGCTATTTTGTTTGTAAGTGAAATAGAAGAAATAGAAAACAACAAAACAGAAAAATTTTTCAAGAAGTCGTAAAATTTGAATCGTTTTTTGCCGAATACAAGTTGTAACCAAGGAGTAAAAGTCATGGATTTTCTGCGTGGTATGGATAAGATTGGCGAAGAAAAACCTGTCAAGCGGGACAGGTTATGGGCTATGAAAAAGCTCCGTGAAATGCAAGTGAGAGAGGTTACAGTTAATTATTCAGGCGGAAATGATTCTGGTGGTGTTGAAGATATTCTTGTGGTTTACGAAGATGACACTCGTCCAGAAGAGACTTGGGAAGAACCCAACATTGCAAGTCGTTACAATCCTGAGACACATAAGTATGAAAAAGAGCGTGAAATGACGGAGGACGAGTGGCTCCGAGAAGTTCTCTGTCAAGAAGTTTACAATACTTATGGTGGATTTGCTGGCGAATATAATGTCGATGGAAAATTTATTTGGGATGTGAGAGAAAATACAATCGAAAATAGTGGCGAAGAAGAAGTCACCCAATGCAGCAGTTATCATTCAATCGACACTTTAAACAACGGCAACGAAGACGAATAACTTTTATACAAGGATGGTGAAATATGGCGAATCCTTATCATCATAGTTTGTCGAGTGTGAAGAAGTGGGGTGGTTGCGTAGAGGATTATATCAAGATTCATGATTGGTTTGATGCAAGCAAGGCTTATTTTGCTGATTTCCGACATCGTGCTTTGAGGCATCATGCTCAAGGGATTTATGAGTGTGAGCATGAATTTGGGAATACTATTACGCTTAGTAATGGTAGAGTTATTCCGACTCGTTGGGTTGGTGAACAGCATGTTCGTGAAGATTGTGGTTTTATCCCAAGTCTTCAGGATTGGCTGATCCAGATTCAACCAACACCTTGGATGAACCGACCACAAAGGATTGAAAGGGAGTTGGAAAATGGCAACGGGAATGAATTGGAAAGAAGTAGCAGCAGACAGGAAGAAGAACCGCAAAAGCAAACCACCGAAAGCGGAACTCTGCAAGCCGTTTGAGGTTCGCAATTTCCGTTTCTTTCCTTGTAACTGGTCACGGCATTTAAAAGCTGGCTACACATATTATTTGCTAACACGAAATCATCGTGGTCAGATACATCATGAATTGAATAGTTTTGTATTCAAAACAAAGAAGGAATGTATCGAGTTCACGGAAAATAATCGTTACTTATCTTGCGGACTGGCTTAAAATTTGAATCCAGTTTTGCCGAATATAATTCAGGAGGATTTGAAAATGGCAATCGTGAAGATGGAAAGTACGGACATTGTAAACAGTCCGCATTTGGTAGCTACGCTATCAATTGCTTACAAGAACAATGAAGATGATGATGAACGGCGAGATGAAATCTTGAATATGTTGGCATCTGGATATTCGACAGATGACAATCGTGAATACTTTTTGCGAGTTTTTGAGCAATTACTTTTGGGGAATATACCCTACAAGGTTCAGGATGGTGATACTGTTGTATTTGACACAAGGGATCAGGTAATTCGTGGCGTTGTGAGGAACAACTAATGGCATGGTCACCATATAAGGATCGCATTGTGCGATTTGTGAGCAACAATCCCGGTTGTTGCAAGTATGATGTTGCAAGGCATTGTACTCGGAACAGTTTGCGTTGTCCAAGCAAACAATATTATATCGTCAATACGGCGATTAAATATGGTTGGATTGTTGCTGAGAAGGTTGGGTCAAAATATTCATTGACTTTACCAAGCAATAATTGAAGGACTAAGACAATGTACGCTACAGCAAATGGATATACCTACCTGATCAATCTAGGATAGCTGGTCTTTTCACAAGCATATTTCCGTTGTTTTCAATTGTCATATTTAATTTTGCTGCTATCGTTTGAAGATATTTTTCAAACATTTTTTGTGAGTCTTGTAATGGTCCTGCTTTATGTTCTCTTGATATTGCTGTAATTTTTTCCTTTAGTTTGCTGATATCAATATAAAAAGCATTATCGTCAGGCGGAACTCCGAATTTTGATGAATTAAACTGCATGTTTGCTTCAGATATGAAATCCCTACCCATCTCTACGAGAAAGAAATTCGTTAAAACTGATCATATCATTTGTCTCCAAAACAATTTAATGTATTTACTTATATCCAATTTTTTTTCGGTACAATTACTTTAAATTTAGCCTTCTTGTACCGACACCTTTTTTGCAAATTGCAAACTTCGCCGCGGCTTCTGCGCTCTTTGCGATTGCAAAAAATCACCCGGACTAGCTTTGTAAAAAACCTCCGGGCTAAAAAATCATTGACATAAATGCTTTTGCCGAAAGCACTTACAAATTTTTTTGACCCTCCTTCTGAGATTTTTTGCAAATCCTCTAAAATTTGAGTTAAGATTAGCCGAATAGGTGTCAGGAGGAAACAACAAATGACTCGTACTGAAGCGATTACTGCTCTTTCTCAACAACTGGCTAATGCGGATTTTACTCCGCAGATGGTGAATCTGCTGAAGCAAGCGACAAATAGGGTTTTGACGAGGGCATCGTCATCCCTGAATGCTTCTCTTGAGGAAGGTACTGCTACTCGTATTACCAATGAGTTGCAGAACATTTCCAACAATATGACCCAAGCGACAACAGAGTGGATCGATGCTACTACTGGGTCGCTAGTTATTTTCCCAGAAGGCACTCGTTTTGTGTCCAGGGATGCTGAAAAACTTGTGGTTGTTACCGAAATGGAACCACAGGTTCGTAACATCAATATGCGTCAAGTTTTTCCAGATAGGATAGTCAATCATACCTTTGCGATTAGCTTACCTTATATTCAGATGGTTTCGATTTTCGCTCGGCACGCAAACGATTATACATTCAACAATCAACTATTCATGAGTTGCACCAAAACTCCGCTGCGATCCTTGGATCAGCAAGTTTGCAAACTACCTCTCCCTAATGTGCATCCGCATGGACTAATTTGTACTGGAAGTATGCGTAACCTTCCCGGCGCAGGTACTTCTATCGTTGAAAAAATCAATGCTATCATGAACAGCTACTGGAGTAGCGAGTTTAATACTGACCTCATTCATAATTTTTTGGGCTTTTGTCAAATAAACCGAATCTCCGAAAGGTTCAACAGTACCGATGAAATTGTTGCTGCCTTTCGTCGGTTGCAGGAATTGAGCGCAGCAAATCCAATGTTTGCTATCGCTCCTACTACTCAGTATCAACCACTTGGTTCTTTTAATAACATTATTCCTGCTGACAATAGCAGTAGAACTAGCAGGTCTGCTGTTCTTAATCGCATGAAAGAGCGTATCAACGACAGCAACAAAAACATTGGCAATAGCGTTATCCAAACCATTCGTAGTTTTTCAGTTGTAGATGAAAATGTTGATCGTCCTCATATCGAAACTATGAAGGAGGTATATAAGAATATCATCACCGCTGCTTATGATAACTTGTGGAATGAAGTCAATACTGCTGCTGAAGCACAGAAACGAACAGATCAAGAAGCAGTAAATCGTCAGCGTCAGGAAGCAGATCGTATCAATCGTGAGGCTCAAAGAATCCGGCAGGAATTTGAGGAGGAGCGTAGGCGTTGGCTTGCAGAGAAAGCTACCCAAGAGTCTCGCTTATCTATTGCTAACAATTACCTTCAGCGTAAGCTGCAAGAAGTTGGCGGCAATATGCAGGAAGCTCTTAATCCTAATCGTGCTGCACCTGTGCAAACACAAGCAACAGTAAATGCACCTGTGCAAGCACCTCCAGTTCGATCTCCTATATTTGTTAATCAACCTGCACCTGAACCTACATCTGTGCAGCAACCGACTAACAATGGTGTAATCCCTAACCCACCGGGATATTCAGGCAGGGGTCGTCCTCGTAGCGAACCTTGGCGGGTAGGTAGCATCTTCCGCAGGAAACGAGCAGATGGTAGCTATCAGGCATATGTCTATAACGGTCGTGAGTGGGTGGAATCACGATAATTTTTCCCAGAATCTGTAAAATTTGAGGCGTGATTAGACGAAGTAGTAGTAACCAAGGAGTTTCAAATGAGTATTCCCCTGTTCCCTGTGTATCTTGCTTCTCAAAACTACAAGGCACCCGAAAAGGGTAGCTACTATTTAGTGGCTAAAGACGGCATTTACTTCCGTCAGGAATGTGACCTTGGCTCCGCATTTGTCAAAGTCAAGGAAATTCCTCACCTTGTCCCAGCACCTTCAGGGGTAAATCTTACTGTTCCCAAGATCAAGGGACTCGTTGTTGCAAAAGCATTTGCATTTTTCAGGGAAGTGTTTACCCAACACCGATCTGAATCTTATGTCACTCTGCTTTTCAACAAGGAACAGGGTGAATTCGATATCTATGTTCCCAAGCAAGAGGTGACATATTCCTCGGTCAGCTATGATCGTGGTGACAATGGCAGCAAGGATGGTTGGCGACCCATTGGCACAATCCATTCCCATTGTGATTTCAGCGCATTCCATTCGGGTACTGATACCGGAGATGAAGCATCCTTTGACGGCATTCACATTACACTTGGCAATGTGAATCGTGATGAATTCAGTATGGTTTCAAGCGTTGTCTTCTCCGACAATCGCAAACAATATGATCCAATGGAACTCATTGATAATGTCCGCAATTCTTCCGTAACTGATGTGGAAGAAAAGGGTTATGTTGCTGGAACTACTTACTTCCGCAGGGAGAATTTGTTCAAACTCAATTTGACACTAGAGCAACAGGATGAATTTGCAAAATGGTGCGATACTGTCCTTCCAGAAGCAATGAAAAATGTTTCCAAGAGGGCTATTGTGGTGTCTACTTATCGTTACAACTATGACGATAAGGACAGCTACTACAAAAAGTTGTTTCCTGATGACAAGGATCGCAGGAGTGGCAAGCGACACAAGTTCAATCCTTTCGAGGACAATCAAAAGTCTTTCGGATGGAATGAGAAGGATGTCATGAATGATGTTCCTGATGTTGAAATGTCAGAATCCATGAATGACGATGTGGATTTCATTGGTCATGAGTACAATCGTGCGGAGGATGTATCAATTGGATATCATCCATCTCTGGAAGGATTGATGTTTGAAAAGTGGGTGCGTGGATTTCCAGAAGATAAATTTGAAAATTCCTAAAATATGAGGTTCGTTTTGCCGAATAGGTAGTGTCTTAACCAAGGAGGTTGTTATGAGTCAGACGAATGTAAAGGTGATTGGTACGGGTGGGATTGGTCTAGCTTTGCTCCCTAACCTGTGTCGTTTCCTGAACTATGAGAATCAGAAGTTCCCGAATGTCAAGGTTGTGTTGATTGACGGGGATGATTTTGAGGAGAAGAACCGGAACCGGCAAAAGTTCTCAAGTATTGGGAAGAAAGCGGTTCAGACCAAGCAAGATTTGCAAAATGAATTTCCTCGGATTACTTTTGGTGCTGAACCAGAGTTCGTGACCGACGATAATGTCGTTGGTTTGATTCGTGAGAATGATATTGTCTTATGTTGTGTTGACAACCACAAGACTCGAAAAATCGTGAGTGATCGTGCTTGTGAGTTGAAGAATGTAACAGTTATCAATGGGGGTAATGATTTGACTGATGGTGATGTTATTACTCACATTCGTAGGGATGGGGTAAACATTACCAGTCCATTGGCTTGCAAGCATCATCATCCTTCTATTGCAAATCCGACTGATTTGCATCCTAGTGAGATGAATCAACCGGGAAGTTGTTCACGGCAAGCTGAGTCTACACCTCAACTTGTGTTGATGAACAATCTGGTTGCAGCGAATATGCTTGGAATGTTTTACAATCTTACCGATCCCGTGGTATATTCAAAGGTCATCAGCAATCCGTCGATGTACCATCAAGTGTACATTGACATGACGATGATGAAGGCTATTCCAAGGGAGCGGAAAGTAATCGGCTAAAAGAATTTTCCAGAATCTTTAAAATTTGGGGTTCGATTAGCCGAAGTAGTAGTGGGTTGAGTGAGTGAGGTTGGTTTTCTAAAGGAGTGTTCGATGAACGAGAATGAAGTGGTTCCGACTGGTTTCGCAAACGACGATCAGACTGCGCTGGATGTTCTGGCGAACCTGTCTGCTCGTTATGTCTCGGTGATTCACGGGGCTCACTCTGGTCAGCATCCTGTTGCTGATCAGACTGTGGGTGCGGTTCGTGCGACTTTCGCAGGTCCGTACAACATCCCCACCGATGCGGTGGCTCGGATTCAGGGCGGGGTTCAGGTGGATGACAATTATGTCCTCCGTCCGAACGAATCGCTCGAATTCGTCAAGCTGGAAGGGGTCAAGGGTTAATCACCCTTGGGGGTAGGGGGAGGGTTTTTACTCCTTCCCCTCCTTCTCCCTTCTTTTAATTTATGACTAAGGAGAGTTGAATGTCTGATGAATCGAAGAGTGGGACAAGCATCCTGCTTCGGTTAACCCCTGAGTTAGCTTCCCAATTGCGAAGGATCGCAAAAACTGAAGAACGCACCATTACGACTGTCGTGACAAGGGCGTTGCGGGAATACTTCAAGGCGCACCATAATATCGAAGTCAGTTCTGACTGACCTTAGTGACGGGCAGTAATGAAGAATGAAAGTGGCTGACGAAGAGAGTTTTTATGAAGAGGATATTGACGAGGAATATTGATAATGCGAAACGAACCGCACATTGATCTGCTCAAAGAAAATGGGAAAATAAATCCGATTGATCATTTGCGTTTTCAACAGGCAGGAATAATTGATGATACTATTCAGATTGTCTCGACGAACAAAGAAGGCGTGATCGTCAAAGCAATAGCAGCAAAACCAAGCATCATTCCAGATAATTACGATGAGCAGATCAAGCAATTGCGTCAGCGGTTGGGGATGAGCCAAGTTAAATTTGCTGAATTTCTTGGTGTTAGTTTTGCTTCGGTAAATAGGTGGGAAAATCGGCAAACTCGACCATCAAATTTGGCTTGGATAAAAATAAATTCTAAAATTTGAACCCTCTTTAGCCGAATAGATGTTGTAACCAAGGAGGATTCGACATGAAGGTATCAGATTGCAAGGTTGGTCAAAAGGTTTGGCTTGGCAGCGTGTATCGTTCCGATTCGGGCTACGGTAAACCGTGGTACTCGTTGCATGAGTACACGGTCATTAGTCCAGAATTGTCAGTTATAGGTGTAGGTTCGCATACCTCAGTTATCAAAGAGGTTTATTCAACCAAGGAAGAAGCAATTCAAAAAATTCTGTCCTGTGTTGCTGAATATATCAGCGAGTTGGAAAATTTAAGTGTAGAAATCAGAGCAAAGCAGTTAGAACAAGCTGCTTAAAATCAAGGGCGTTCTGGGCGGTGTTTTGGGAAATAACGCTGCTGCATGAGTTGGGGCGATCCTCCATGCCCAATACGATTGTCCTCGACGAAGGTTATTTCTCAACTGGAGAGGGCAATACCGACAGAATCAGGACAGGAGATACGGTCCTGATGCTTATGCAACAGAACGCCCTTGTCCTTTTTTTAAAGGAGGTTTTTCATGAAAATCTGGCGTGTGTATGTGCAAAGTCATGGTAAGTGGATTTTCCATAGCGAGCATAAATCTAAGAAAGATGCTACCGATCAGGCGGATATGGTCCGGGGTAGGGTAGTGTACGGCAAGGACGGACTCATGTCGAATGTCTGAATCATTAGGGCGTGTATCCCAAAGGCAGAGGAAAGCGACTTATAAACATGAGTGCCTAAAGGGAAACCTTTAGAGTAGAATCGCTCAAAGTCGGTGAAGCCTTCGCTGGTAATACCGAGCCAAGCCTAGAAATAGGAAGGTGTAGAGAGTAGACGGGCGACACCTAAAGATAAAAACAAGGTGAAGGTGTACTCCAGACCACAAACCGAAAGGGTAGCGAAAGCTATAGTGGTAAGAAAATCGCTACAGTATGGGTTCGACTCCCATCACGCCTAATTTTGATGATTAGCCGAATACAAAGTCGAAGGAGTCAATAATGAAAATCAGCATCAGTATTTGTCCTAGCGACATGACCTTTGATAATGGCGACACCTACAACGGCAGCAAGTTATGCGATGCGATTTGTGATTTTTGCAAAAAGCGTCATCCCGAAGCTGAAGTAAATGTCCAGATTGGTCACAACCAAGGATCAGAGTGGGCAACTGTTGATGGCGATGAAGACGAAGGCACCGATCTATTGACCCAATTTTTTGAGAAGTATGGGACTGACGATGAACTTTTTGAATAGTCTTCTATTGCTGATCGCCTTTCAAGACCCGCAACAGGCAAGGATTTATGATGCTGAGAGGCACATAATCAATGCGCCGGGGATAGAGATTCTTGAATTTGCAAAAATTCATGGATACACAGCAAGGGTTTATTCTGATCCTTGGTTTCGCCAAAGATATCCGCAAGCACGACAGCCAAAAGTGGTTCGTGGTGTATTAGGCCAGAATGCTTACAGCGTAGGCAACACAATAGCTTTCCCTGAAAGGGCTTGCAATTTCCATGTATTGCATGAAATCGCTCATCAATTAACGCCGAATAATGGACATGGCCCTAAATTTGCCAGAGTGTTGGTTGATTTAGTTCAACACTTCATGGGTGAAAGGGATGCAAGCATATTAAGAAGCTTGTATATGGAAAGAAATATAAACTGGTTACAAAGACCGAGTGGTTTGTAAAAATCTTTAAAATTTGGCCCCTGTTTAGCCGAATAAAGGTTAAAGGGGGCTGAGATGGATGCAGCAAAAGCTACGAGACTGAGCAACGGCAGCAGGACGATGAGGGCTGCTTTGCTCATGCAGAACAAATCTGTAAGTGGTGCAATTCCTTATCAGAATCTTGGACCTTTACCAGATCAAGCTGTTTACCAGTTGGGTAATCAGCGAGTGACTGTAAAGGTTATATGTGATCCAAATGGTGTCCCGTTGACACCACCAAAGTGGTTAATGATTCATCAGGATGGTAGCAATACCATGATGACACCAACACTTTATCGGGCTTGGCTTGATCAGGCAATCCGTTTGGGTGCTGAACAAGTCATAGAACTTCCTTGGTGTCGAAGGCAAGTCCATATTCGTATGGAGGCGCAAGATTACCGAGGAGAGTTAGGAACGAGGTTGGGTGCAATTGCTCAGACCAATCTCGATCAATTACCACCTCTGGGCATTTATGAGGAGACTTTATGATCGGTGACATTTTGCGTTATGGTTTTCAAGCATTAACTCCTGAAAAGGTGAATACGAATAGTATCATGGTTCTCCACCCGACCAAGGTGAATGGAGTATGGGCATTCGATGATCCGACTACAGGATTGGTTAGGGAACCATTTGTGAGTGGAATTCCAGAGATTATTGAAACTACTTTGCAAAATAATGGAATTCCTGTTTCTGAAGCTGCGAAGGGATTCAATATGTTTTTGCAGCTACACCTTTCCCCGGCGTTCAAGCTACATTAACTTGGCTGTCTGAAGAAGGTGGCGGAAACTGGTACAAGTGCGAAGAAACCAAGCAAGAAGGATGGTTGTGTCCCGCTTTGTTTAAGTACTTTGCACAAGCACCTAAGACGATTTATGTCAAATGTGAGCGAACGAAGTGATAACTGAACGCATGGGCTGGACGACAATCGGTTTGGTTGTCGTCCAGCAAGAATTTTCACGACTTCGTTTTGAAAAAAACGGCAAATGGTTTTTGCAAATGAAAAATACTTGTATTGAAGCAAATACCGAAGAAGAACTTTTGGAAAAATTCTTGATTTGGTGCAAACCCAATATGGGTGGACAAGAAGAATAATTATTTATTCTAAAATTTGACCGCAATTTTGCCGAATAGTAATTAGGAGGGTTAAAAGATGGACTTTTTGCGTGGCATCATGAATCTCATCCCTAGCAGTGGGGTCAATGCAAAAGCTATCCGAACGATTAAAGATGATCAAAACAATTATAGCATGAGAAACTACAAGTTTCGTTTTGACCTAAGTGAAAAAATAACCATAACAGACACATACGATAAAGGCATCGAAATGGATTTAAATTGTGGTCAGATGGAATTGCTTTATCAGAATCATTCTTTTCATCAAATTACTGAAATTTGGGGTACTTATAAAAATGGTTATTATGCGAATCAGGCAAGCAGGCGAGTTCGCAGGGTTGCGGAATGGCGTTCAGGAATTAGTCGATTGAGTGAAAAGCTGTGGAATGAAGAAGTTAGCAATTTTCGACGGGCGTTCATAAATGACGATTCAATTATTCACGATCAGATTCGTGTGGCAATTCTTCAGTCAATGTGGAAACCATTTTGCGAACGATGCTTGAACGAAAAACAAAAAGATCATGTGTGCGCTTAATCGGAGGTAAATCATGAACTTTTTGCGTGGTATGATGGATGCTGTTCATGATAATGGTGGGATCAAAGCTATTCAGGAAATTAAATATGAATATAATTCTTTTTTTGCAAAGCATTTTTTTCTTCGTTTTCATTTAAATACAAATTTCACATTGTCACCTGCATCAGCGACAACTTACGGGGAAAGAGTTAGGCTGGAAAACGAAATTGGTTTGAGTTTAAAGGGACATAATTTACATGGTCATATTTATCTTTTTAGCGAAAATAATTTTCTTGTATGTCAGAGATGGTTTTGGCGATGTAATGTTCCTCGTTTAACTCGAAAATTTTGGAATGAAGAAGTTAAAATAATGAAATTTCAATTTTTAGACGGCGAACCTATAATCCACGATCAAATCCATGCAGCGATCTTAACGGCGATGGGAAAAAATTATTGCGTTAGTTGTCTTGGTGAAAAAAACCATGATCATGAGTGTAAATTATATCCCTCAATTCATGAATCAATACAAGAGGTCTAAGTCATGAACTTTTTGCGTGGTATTATTGATGCTGTTCCAAGTGTTTTCAATATATCAGCAGTCCCAAAAATAATCAAAGAAGAGCGTGATGAAGCAAATGACATTGAATTTTATTTCAATTTGTCTCAAAGTTTCAATAATGTAGCACCTACTTTCAACGATAAAAATGACTATGGACAAATAAAATTTAAAACTACAACTATCAATTCAGGAAATCTTACCTTCATTACTGGCGGTCAAGATAAGAAAAACAAGACATATCTTTTATGGGATTGTTGGTTGGGAAGCACAAATGACAAAGAGACAAATCGCTCTTTGAATGTTTCCAAAAGTTTATATGAACTTATTGTCAAAAATGCGACTAATAGAGAAGGTTTTTGTTCGGAAGACGAAATTAACGAAATAAGCACAGAATTATTTGCTGCTGGAGCAACAAGAGAAGAAGTAGATTCAATTTTATTTCAATGTCAAATGGGCAAATCAAATGATCATTATTTCTTACCGTTTTATTACAATTGGTCTAAGATCAAGCAGAACGGTTATGAATTCTATCGAGAATTAAGTCGTTTTACTGGAGCATTTTTAAACAATGATCCAATCATTCATGACAAGATTCGTGCCCAAATTATGGTAAGGATGAACAAATTAGTTTGCAAACATTGCTTGTCTGAAAAAACAATCGGTCATTTTTGCTAAAATTTCAACCAAGTTTTGCCGAAGTAGTGGTAGAAACCAATGGAGATTATGATGCAGACTCTTTTCCGCAGGATTCAGGATCAACAACTCGACCAGTCTGGTTGTCTTGTCGGACAACAGCGTGTTGATATCATGCTCAACTACGATGAAAAGCTGACTCCGAATCCTTATGACAGCGTTAGCGTTTCCAAACTCGTTTGTTTTCACAACAAGTACAAACTTGGAACAAGCAAACACCAATTCTTTCAACCCGAAGAACTTGCAGAATATTTTGAAAAACAAGGCGACAATATTGTCGTTCAACCTGTCTACCTTCTGCATGAACAGGAAGTCAAATTATCAACTCAACCTTATGATATTATTCATCAAGAGATCAGTTGCTTAATTGGATTTGCTTACATCACAAAGGAAGATGCTGCGAAAGCTGACCTGAAATGGGATACCGATGAGATCAAGTCACTAATTGAACTTGAACTTGAACTGTATGAAGTTTGGCTTAACCAATCAAGCTATATGTATCGCAAGTATGATTGGAGCGAGAGTGCTAACTGGAAGATGATTGAAGAAAATTTCAATTATCAAACCACAGATTTCCAAGGTAATGGTCTATTCAAAGCTGCTGGTTTGCTATGATTAGATCAGAAGAAATAGATACATTACCACTTGAAAGCGGTGGCATCGTTATCCTCACAAAAGAGGCTTTCGATGCCATCGCTGAAGCATTTGATATGTCTCCAAATGATCTTTCACTAGACATGGGCGCAATTAACATCGACCTCAACGCTCCTAACAGAGTCGTTGGTGTCGATCTTGTGCATTGTGTGCATAATGGCGAAAAAGTCACCGAAAGCATCCTGATCAATGCACATCCCGACGATTTCAAGAGGTTTTTGCTAAAAAGTGAAAAGACTTTTGCCGAATTCAAAGATGCCTCAAATGATCCAGCCTTATATAAGGCTTATTTGAGGAAAGATATCAGACCAAATCCGGCATTAGATGCTGCTTTGGGTATTACTTAGGAGGAAGTTATGAAATTGTATTCAAAAAAAGAACATCTGATGATTTTTCGCAGGTCATATAAAGGACCGTTGAATTTTGAAAAAGGCGATCAGATGTGGAGCAAGATACGATCCTCTCAAAAAGATAACACAGAATGTTTTATTTTCATGCTAAACAAACAGCATCCAGACTTTGATCGTTTGGCGCATGAATTCAAACTTATGTATGAAGAAGAATGGGATGGATCATTTGTAATTCCTTGTGGATATGTGCAATTTGCAGAAACTGAACTAGAAAATAAAATGCGACCACAATGGGAAAAAACGAAGGAAAAATGGAGGAAAACACAGGAGGAAAGAAATGATGATTGCTAAAAACGCAAATGACGCAATCAATTATATGGCTGCGGCGGATTGCAACGATTTTGCATTTGTAAGTGCAGGAAGATTTACACCTGATCATGAGTGGGATTTTGGCGAAGTGCATTCTGTATTTGCACCTTTAATTCGTCAATATTCTAACGAATTTGTGGGTAAATATCTTGGCAAACAAGATGATGGATATGTCGTTGCAATTTTAAATCCAAACGATTCGTTGGACTTGATTGGATGCGAGGTCTACGATAATTTAGACGAACTTCATGGCGAGTGGCAATTAGACATGAACCATGAGTTGGTCAATTAAGACCATGACCTCGTAGCTCAGATGGTAGAGCAACGCACTTTTAATGCGTGGGTCGTGGGTTCAAGTCCCATCGAGGTCATTTTTTTTAAAATTTGACCGACTATTAGCCGAATAATGGTTGGGCAACAATAAAAGGAGTAAACGATGGCTATTAAAACTCGTCCAGCACCAGAACAAGAACAAGAACCAGTCACAAAGAGGCATCCTCTTACCGATGTAGTGGCGAACAATGTATTAAAGGCATTGGGAACTCCACCACGATTCCTCAAAATTAAGTCTTCACATCTCTTTGACAACCGATTCCGTGTCAATGTTTATCAAGTCGTGAAGCAAGAATTTGAAGGACTCATCAAAAAGAATTGCATTTGCGACAGTTTCTATTGCATCGTTGATGAAAAGGGTGAAATTCAAAACCCGAAGATTCAAAAGAAGTATTAAAAGCATTTTGCAAAAAATAACACCGGAGTTGAAGGCATACCCTTCAACTCTTTTTTTTTAAAATTTGACCTGACTTTTGCCGAATACAAATTGTAACTCAAGGAGACTGATCATGGATCACCCGTCCGATCTTGTGGAAGAAAAGGTGTATTCCAGCAACATAGAATCTTGCAACTGTTATCTCAAGGGATGCGAAACCAAGGATGGTTTTGTTGAGCGATGGATTTGCAGAGGCGAAATCAATATTGATGTAGATTTTCCAGAAAAACAAACCAATTTTTTGGGTGGCTATAAGATCACCACTTATGAAATTCACGAAATTGAAGACAGACTATTGGGTGGCACTTGGAAAAGGGATTGGAATCCCCAATTGTTTCAGCGTATCGAGCAAAAGTTACTGAAGCGAATTCAAAAACAAGGATTAGATGACAAACTGGAGTTTAATGGAAAAGAATCCATCAATTATTTTTTTGGCTATATCTAAAATTTGACCTGACTTTTGCCGAATGTAACCAAGGAGGCTGACATGAAGAAGTATGAGGTCAAGGCTTTAATAGACAATCTTGAAACACCAACATTACTTGTTGCAGCTAGAGACGAGTGGCAAGCAAGAACGGTTTATATGGCAATATCAGAATTAAAACTAGAAGGTCAGTTTGTTGATTGGTCAATTAAACGAGTATAAAGGAGTATATCATGGGTCTTGATTGCTTTTGGGTAGATGAAAACGACAGCAAGGCTTCTGTTGAAGGCGAATTCAAAATCTGCGGAGGTATGCTTTCTGGTCACGGAAATGATAGCTTCCGTGGCAAGGTATACAACGATCTCATCGAAAGCGAGACTGGTATTTCGCTTTATCAAGAAGAAATTGACAGCGATACTGTCGCAATGATTGCAGAAAATCTTGGCGCAATCAAATGGGATTCTCAATTTGGATTTAAATACGACATTGATTCCGACGAGTTCAATGATCTTGTGCTTATGTTTAAGTCTCATGCAAGCGAAGGACATAAAATTCGTGGTTGGTGGTAAAAAAGTCTAAAATATCACTCACGATTTGCCGAATCATTATTGTAACAACAAAAGGAGTTGCAAATGAACGATTTGGTCAAAGTTCGTGTTGATGGTGAGTGGAAAGTTGGCAATCTGTGCGCTCCACGCTCTGGACGCACAGAAAAAACAAAAGTGATTTTGCAATCTGATATTTTTACGCAGAAAGTTACAGAAGTAGATGGTAATGATGTGAAAAAATACACCATCATTACTGATGCTAACAAACAACCTGATTATATCATCGACTCTATCGCTAATCAAATTCAATCCATTCTAGATGAACTTATTCCTAATCAAAAGTTGAAGGTAAAAACATATCGTGGTGATAATGTTTTAATTCCAGAAATCCGTGTATACAGGACTAGCTTGTGTCCTTCAACAATTGATATTGAGACAATTGGTGAATTTATTGAAGCAGAATCATGGTGTGTCAGTAACACTTATCCAATTCAACCGTGGGTTCCTGTCTTTGATAGTCCTGAACCAACATGGGAAGAAACTCAAATAATTGGCAACTTTCGTAATGTGAATGATGCGATTAGCGCATTTGTGCAAAATGTTTTCAAGGATTTTGTCGAAGATTACTTTGAAAAGCAAAGATGTGAAGGCATGGCGCACGAATATCTTCAATAAGGAGGGAAGGATGATTACTGAATTGCAAAAGAAACTCATGCAATTGAGGTTAGAATTGCGTGATGTTTTGAAGGACAGCAACCCAGAGGATTATTACAGGATCAGGGAATTGGTCATCGAGTCAGAAGAAATTCTGTCACGACATTCAGAAGAAGAAGAAATACCAAAACAGAATTCGACAGAGTTCTTGCTTGAAGATACTAAGGCGTTTGACGAATCAAGATTGTTTGATATGTCCACATCTATTCCAAATATGTGTGTTGTTGTGGCACCAACTGGTGAGGCGATTGACATCAGGATCGCTGATGGTCAATTGAAAATCAGCATCAACACCAATATTCCTGACACACCTGTCGTTAGAACGGAAGAATGGGAAAAGAACAGGTCTTGTCAACCAGAACGAAGAATCTTTTATCACAGAATATCACTTCCTGCTTCGACAAGAGATAAGTAATCAAGTGGGGGAGCAAATGCTCCCCTTTTTTTATTTGCAAATTCATTCAGCTCAAGTATATGGATTCGGCTACTTTTATTGCCCTTATGTGCCCCTTATTTGCAATTCAATTTTTGGCCATCCGCTCGCTGGCGGATTATTTGCAAATTCAATAGCTGGTCACCGGGTGGTCACGATATGACCACTTTCTTTTGCAAAAAAATTTTCGGAAAGTCTAAAATATGGTCCCTGTTTAGCCGAAGTATTGTTGTGCGGAGGCACTTAGCCGATGCAAGTAAAGAAGGAGATGAAAGTTATGGCTACTGCTCGTCGTGCTGGTCGTCCTGCTCGTTTCAATCTCGATGGTATCAAGCTGGCAAAGGAAGTTGTCGCTCAGTACGGTCTTCGCAAGGGTCAGGTTGAACTCGAAAAGCGTGGTGTGAAGGTTTCGCTCCCCCACTTGATTACTTATCTCTTGTCAACCAGAACGAAGAATCTTTTATCACAGAATATCACTTCCTGCTTCGACAAGAGATAAGTAATCAAGTGGGGGAGCAAATGCTCCCCTTTTTTTATTTGCAAATTCATTCAGCTCAAGTA
>OGWD01000027.1_pt1 | contig 17722 bp, 26 predicted proteins | sample 1575981 | NCBI WGS metagenome assembly OGWD01 (sample SAMN07581555, study PRJEB24739) | freshwater metagenome | place: Singapore | collected 2015-04
TAACACCAACTAATACAGTAACTAATACAGTAACTAATACAGTAACTAATACTGTAACTAATACTGTAACTAATACTATAACAAATACTCAAACACAAACTTCCTCTCAAACACCAACCAACACTCATACAAGTTATGGTTTAACAATTATTCCACCTAATTGGGGAGATTGTCCAGCGCCTATTCCAACACAAACACCATTTTCAACACCAAGTCCAACACCAACAAATACTCAAACACCAACAAATACTGTAACACCAACTAATACAGTAACTAATACAGTAACTAATACAGTAACTAATACTGTAACTAATACTGTAACTAATACTATAACAAATACTCAAACACAAACTTCCTCTCAAACACCAACCAACACTCAAACACCAACAAATACTGTAACACCAACTAATACAGTAACTAATACAGTAACTAATACTGTAACTAATACTGTAACTAATACTATAACAAATACTCAAACACAAACTTCCTCTCAAACACCAACCAACACTCAAACACAAACTTCCTCTCAAACACCAACCAACACTCAAACACAAACTTCCTCTCAAACACCATCAGTTACACAAACTTCCTCTCAAACACCATCAGTTACACAAACTTCCTCTCAAACACCAACCAACACTCAAACACAAACTTCCTCTCAAACACCATCAGTTACTCAAACACCAACAAATACATCAACAAGTACTCAAACACCGACAGTTACTCAAACACCAACAGTTACTCAAACACCAACAAACACTATAACAAATACTGTAACAAAAACAAGTGGATTTACTTCTTATAGTTATAGTAATTTAGGTACTGGTGGTAGTGATAGTCAGGCTTGTAGTGAAACTGGTAATACATTTTATGGAATAAGATCGTCATTTGCTAATCTTCAGATAAATGACATACTTTATATTGACTCTAATTTGACCACACCAGCGACTGGATTCGATTATGTGTCAAATGCGGTTATAAACTACGAAGTTAATGGCGCTACTGGTGCGATTACTTCAATTTCGGGTCTCAGTGGATTAATGAATACAATGCTGTTCCAACAACAGGCTCTGTAGGGGCAATCCCTACTATGGCACCTGTACCGCAGGTAGCCCAGCCAGTTGCTAGCAAACCTTCAGTGGTTGACGCCCTGATGAAAGCTGTACAAGATGCGGGGTTAGATAAAGATCCGGATGTAGCAAAGGTAAAGACTGCTATTACACAGAAAGTTGCGGACGCAAAAAAAGAAGTTTTATCTCAAGGCACTAAGGTAATTGACACTATTACAAAAACATTAGACACAGTAAAAGGTGTACAGACTAAATGAAATTTATCTCTATAGTTGAGCAAAAATTTAAAGAATTAAATGAGCAGGTCCCCGGCGAATTGCCGCCTGCACAACCTGTTGATTTGAGTTTGCCGGCTACAGCCCCTGTGCCTCCGCCCGCACCCGAACCTCTACCGCCAGAGCAAAAACCACTGACACCGGAAGGTGAGGTATTTTTAGTTCGTTTATTAAGAAAGGCTTTATTCATGAATCCTGGCGATGTTGATGAAAAGACTCTAAAGGATTTGCCAGAAGTAAACGAAACCAATGCCTCTGATGTACTTACCTCCATAGTGGATATAATGAAAAAGTATTCTAATAGTATTGATGTTATTACAGATAAAGAAACTAATAAATAACCTGTGGAATACAGGAGCTTAAAAGAAATATATTCTGAACAGGTAATGCTTAAGCCTGTACCCATACTTCCAAGGCAGCAAGTTAAACGGTTGCTTTCTGAACAAGATTTACAACCAGCGGCACCTATTAATGTAGATAATGGGCAACCACAAACACAAGTAGCTAATTTTGATCCAACTCAAATAACTGACTGGACAACGTGGTCCTCGGTGGGGGTCCCAAACAATTTGTTTGAGTTTAGTATGAAAGGTGTTAAACGCGGTGAGGGCCGTGGAGAATATAGTGTGGCTTCATTTCTTTCGGGTTTAAAAACAAAAAAAGAAATTGATGAGCAAAGGCTTGTGCAAGGCGCAAATGAAACATTTGATGTCAGGTATGGTGGTAGAGAATATGAAGTAAAACAAGTTAATGATAAAGGCGAACTAGATGTAAGAGTAGGGGCAGAAGGTGCTGGTACCTCATCTACATTAAAAGAAGGGCTAATTACGGCAACAAAATCAATTAGAAAATTATACACCTCGCTAACAAAAGAAGCCCAAGAAGAAGTAAACAGTCTCTTAAGAAAAAAATTTAATAAAGAGAAGTTTAACTTGAACGTTTATTTAAGTCGGTTTACCGAACGTAATTTGCGAGAGGTACCGCTAGGCTTAATTGCAGATCCTGATACCTTTGTTTCAAAGCAAAGTGATGTGTGGGGGCTCGAGCCTTCAATCTTAACTTTACTAGATGCTGTCCTGGGTCTAGATAGCAGTCAAACCATGTCAAGTACACCAGGTACAAAAAACCCTCGTATCCAGGCTTTGCTAGATCTTGTAAGCAAAAAAGAAATGTATGGTATGGATGATGAAGATAGTGAATTTAATAAGGAAATGGAAAAAGAATTAGAGGCTTTGGATCAAGACTTAATTAGTAAGCGGTGCGAGTATTCTGGAAGTGAAAAATACTGTACAACCCTGGATACATTTGTTAAAGAAATAAAAAATAAAAATTTTATGGAAGATGTAAAAAATCTTATTAATATTTTTAGAGCCGATGTGCTTAGTATTTTTCCCAAAGAAATCACTTTTAGTGGTTTGTTTATAGTAGATGCCACCAAATTTAAGTATATACCTAAAGCCCAACTTACCAATTTTATAGAAAATTATAGAATATCCCAGGGTAACCCTAAAATTAGACTTAAAAAATGAAGTCTTTTAAATTATTTTGCGAACAAGCTGCCACCAGCATTGGGCTATTTCCCGGAGCATTCAAACCCCCTCATAAAGGTCATTTTGAAACTGTAAAAAAAGCAGCTAGAGAAAATAGCGAAGTATTTGTATTAATTTCGGCTATAGATCGGGATGGTATTTCCGCCTCACAGTCAGCTAGTATTTGGAATTTATACAAACCATATTTGCCAAAGAATATATCCTATATTACTGTTACCGGGTCACCAGTCACTATGATATATCAAACTATTGATATAGTTAATAACGGGCAGTTTACTCCAACAGCAAGAACTGTATCACCACTACCCGACGCATTAAATGTTGCTTCAATTATACAAAACAATAAACTACCGGTTGATGTAATTCTTTATGCGAGCAAAGAAGATGCAAACAGATTTAATGCGTTTTTTGATATGGAAAAATCAAAAATATATAGAGGTAAAAATGTTAAGTCTATTAAAATTGGTAAGGTTTCACGAATTGCATCTGCTACCCAGGCAAGACAGGCATTAAAAGAAGATAACTATGAGGCGTTTAAAGCTTTTCTTCCAGAAATTACAAAAGAAGATAAGCAAAGAATTTACAGTTTATTAAAGCCATGAATACTTTTAAAAATTTTTTAGATGCTGAATATTTAGTTGAGCAAGCAGACACCCATATAAAAACACACCTCTCACATATAGAGGATTTAGCTATTGAATATGGAAAGCGGGGGTTTGATATGTTTTTAGAGCATATAAATGCTTTAACAAATAAGTTACAAGGTTTTGAAACTAACCAACAAATAAACGCAAAAATTGATGGAAGCCCAATGATTTTATTTGGATTAGATCCCCGTCCTAATTTTAAAAATCAATTTTTTATAGCTTTAAAAAGCGGGCTAAGTAAAACTAATCCAAAAATTATTCATGATAAAAAAGAATTAAATGAATATTATGGTGCCGATATTACATTGCGAGATAAATTAGAGAATTTATTAGAAAAACTACCAAATGCATATAAAGATTTAGATAAAATTTATCAAGGTGATGTTCTTTTTGCCTTGCCACAAGATAAAAAAATTACAAAAATTGGTGGAGAAAATTATGTTACTTTTAAACCAAATGTTATTGTATACGCAGTTCCAGTAGATCCAAAAAGTATTTTAAGCAAGAGAGTTGTAGATGCTTCTGTGGGTGTTATAGTACATGAATCATTTAGGGGAACACCAATAAATGACAATCAGGCCATAGAATTAATTTCTGCAGGAAGAAATGTGCAGAATTTAGTAGCCAACAGTATTAATACAGACGTCTTTCTAGAAAGTAGTAACTATGGAGAGATCACTGTAGATCTACCAGATACAGAAATAAAAAAAATAAAATCTACTGTTGCTAAAGCTTCATTAGAAATAGATCAAATAGATGATGTTTTTGATCAAGCGTACACAACAAATCCGGTTTTAGCTTTATTAAAGATCTACCTTAATAAACAAGTGGATATCGGGCATCAAGGAATATTTGGTTCAGCATTTAAAGAGCAAGAATTTCTTGTTAAGGCTTTTATAGACGGTTTTCGAGATTTTGTTATTAGTAGGTATGAAAAAGAAAAAGAGAGTAAGAAAACCCCCTTAGGTAAGCAGAAAGTAGATAATAGATTAAACGAAATACTTAATTTTATTGAAACTAATTATGATAATCTACAACATTTAATAATTGCAACATATTATATGGTTTCCGCAAAATATAGTTTACTAAAAATACTATCTATGTTAGGATCAAAAGTAGGAAAAACTTTTATTCAGAAACCAGATGGAACATTTGTGAAGACACAGGATGAGGGGTATGTTCTCTTTGTTGGTACCAATCATGTTAAGATTGTAGACCGACTGGAATTTACAAAAATTAATCGTGCCGAAGGCGGTAAAAAGAGAGCCCCGCTCGTTACTTCTTAGAAGGCTGGGCCGGGGTTATAGCCTCTAAGTTAAAAATAACTTCCCTTAATACGGATTCCATTATTTCTTTGCTTTCCCCGTGAAGCATTTCCCGTACCTTTAATAAAAGATTAGCTCTGTGTTCATCGGTATCACAAAACTCACCTTCATCACGAAACTTTTTATAATCTAAATAATGCAAAACTCCTTCTAAATAATTTGCAGCTACTGTTATTTTACTGAATACCCAGGGCTCTACTTGATCTTGGTCACCGATTAATTTATAGAGAGATTTTACCGCTTTGTGAAGTTTGAAAAGTTCGCTCTTAACCATTCTAGTTTCCTCTGCTGTATGTTCAGAATCTTGTTCCTCCTGATCTATTGAAGTACCTGTTGTGCTTGTAACAATAGTAGTAGGATTATTAGGTGTTGGGGTTGTTGACCTACCATCTCCGGGTGTAAAGCCACCTAGCTCATTTAATATTCTTTCTTGATATGCCTCTGATATTTTGACAAGATCTTTCTTCCTATTCATTTTTATTATTTAGTCTTGATAAATAATTGATATGCGGTCGTTTAAACAATTTTATTATGAACAAACACTTGGTCTTTTTGAAGGTATTACTATTCAACATGTTGGAACCGTAAAAGCAAAGGTTGATACTGGTAATAGTGCACATAATGTTCTGCATGCAATTAATGTAAGGCAGAATAATAATGAGGTTGAATTTGATACTGTAAAAAATAAACACTTAAAACTACCCGTGAGTGAAACTATCGTGATACATATCGGAAGTGGTAATAAGGAAAATAGACCTGTTGTAAAGTTAGATTGCAGTATAGGAACAAAACAGTTTAATAATGTTCCGTTTAGTTTGGCCGATCGTACTGAAAACGACACCCCAGTTCTACTTGGAGAGGATTTTATAAAGATGAATGGTGGTGTGGTTAATCTAAATATCAATAATTAACGCCAATAGATTTTAAAATATTTTTTAAATTGTAAGCGTTAATATTATCAACTACACACACAGTTGGGTCATAATTAAAATCGGTATCTATTCGAATGCCTTCCTCTTCTCCTGGTGTTAAAATATCATCAATAAAGTCTAATAACCCCGCTCGTTTTAAATATTTGTAATAGGGATCCTTTGGTTGTACTTCAATGAGTATATTATAATGACAAAAAGTATGGGCAAATAAAGTTAAATCTCGAAAACACGACGGGCTCGTCGGGGGGTTTACTATCTCACCTCTTATAATGAGATTACACTAATTATTTAGTCGACCTAAACCTTCGATTTAGAAAATTCTACAAACTTATAAAATTCTGCCCGGGAGTTATCCTTATTATCTAGAAATGCTCCAGACATTCGTGCCGTACGCATAGAGCTGTCATGCTTAATACCTCTATTAGAGCAACAAGTATGATTGGCTTCTATTAATACTGCAACACCATTATTTTTTTTGCATGTTTCATCAATAAATTGATGAATCTGTTTTGTAAGCCCTTCTTGTATTTGCGGTCTCCTCGCAAACCAATCTACAATACGATTTAGTTTACTTAGACCAATAACCTTTCCGTCTTTAGAAGGAATATAAGCAACGTGTGCAAATCCCATAAAGGGCGCATGATGATGAGAGCAAAGAGAGGTTACTTTAATATTATTTTGACATACCATTCCATCGTACCCATCAACGTTATCAAATGCTGTTACTTTAGGAGGTGGTGCGTAGCACCCCATAGCTAAATCCTCGACAAACGCTTTTGCTACTCTATGAGGGGTATTAGCACTATTAGGATCGTTTCTCCAATCATACCCTAATGCATCCATGTATGCTTCGTAAGCTGCAGCTGCTTTAAGTATGATTTGCTTTCTTTCTTCTTCAGTATGAGGGTTATTGTGATTCGCAAAAGCTAATTTCTTCTTAAACATAATGGCTATTATATGATAAGATGTAACGAGATCAACATAAATAATAATATGAGATTTAGTAATATAATTCTTGAAAACCTTAATAAAACTGCTTTAAAAAAAGTTCGCATTAAAGTTGATCCTGCTTTAATAAATTCCGGAATAGACCTTTCAAAGGTAAATGGTTATGAGGGGTATGTTTTACATGAAGGATTAAAGAGTTTAAAAATACTAGTTTTAGCTCCAGAGATGAGCGTTGAAGAAATACCTTCTGAAGTATTAGAAGTCATAGCTGCAAAAGAAGAACAGGATACATTTGATGAATTTAAAGCTTTCTTAATAAATGAATTGATAAAGAATGGAAAACCAGAAAACGATCCATTAATAGATAACATAAAGAATAGTAATTGTATAAATGAAATTGAATTATATGCAAAACAAGGTGGGTTTACCGGAGATAATTTATCTGAATTGTATAAACGATTTATATTAACTGATGAAAACTAAATTCGATTCTTTAGTAGAAGCAACAATGATGGATTATTTAAAAGCAGGGGCAAAAACTGCTATTAAAGCACCCTTTAAAGCAGCAGGATACGTTGCAAAAAAAGCTATAGATCCAAGAACGTATTTAAAGGGTGCTGGAGCAATTGTGGGAGGAGCACAAAAAGCAATTGAAGCACCGGGTCAAATAGTAAAAGGATTAACCCAAGGCCTTGTTTATGGCCCGGGATATGCAGGTGATCCTACCCAGCTTACACGTTCGGTTACTGGGGGTATACAAAAAGGATTGGGAGCGGCAGAAAAGGGCATTACCTCTGCTTTACAGGGTGCAAAAAGTTCTGTAGAAACACAGGTTCAAAAAGATCAAATGAAAAAGCTTTATGGTACCTCGGACATAGCTAAAAATGTGCAAACGTTTGATGCAAATTATTTTATTAATAACCCTTCAATTTATAAAGGTATAAAATCTCCGGATAAATTAGGTAAAGGCGATGGGTTTATAGTAAGAAGTAAGTATGGTGGCCAATTAAGCCAATATAAGGTGCTTGCAAATAAAAACGGAATAATTACAGCAATTCCTGCTGCTATTAATAAATAATATTATGCCGGCAAAATCTGAAAAACAAAGAAAATTTTTTGGTGCAGTAATGGGTGCCAAAAAGGGTCAAAAAGGTGTAAAAGGTGCAGCTAAAAAAGCTGCTAAGAATATGCCAAAAAAAGAAATTAAAAAATTCTTAAAAAAAGAATCTTTTGATGATGTTGTGCATAATCTGTTAGAGAAATATATCAATGGCAACTGAATTACCTCTTAAATTAAGAAAAAGAGGATTTTATATAGTAGATACTACTGAAAATTGTATTTATACAGAAAACGATTTACCGAAAATCTTTGCAACAAAAGAAGAAGCAGAAAAATTTTTAAAAGAAAATAATATATCCGGTTATGTCCGGTGAATAAAATTTTAGAGATAATTCAGCACGATGCAATAGGTGATTTTATAATTTGCAATGGATTAATAAGAGAATTAGTTAAGAAATATATACAAGAAGGATATGTAAAGTTTGTAATAAGGGTCAAGGACTGGCAAAAGCCAACAGTGAGTTTCATGTATCGTGATTTAAAGGAAATGGAAATCCAGGCCCATAGTGAAATATGTAATTATACGTTTGATGCAACAATAAAAATTAATATGAGTACGGGAGAGCAAGGATTAAGAAGTAAAAACATTTTTCCTAAAAGTGTTAATTGGGATGCTACTTTTTATGCAGGGTATGATATAGATTTTACAAAAAGATGGAGTTCATTTAAATGTGATAGGGATTTAAATCGTGAAGAGGAATTATATAAAAAACTTAACCCTGATAATTTACCATTTATTTTTATTCATAACAAATATACTTTGGTAAAAACAGAAAAAATAAGAAAGGATTTATTTGTAATAGATTTAACAGAGGGTCATACAGATAATATTTTTGACTATTTAACTCTCTTAGAAAAAGCAGAAGAAATACATGCTTGTGATTCATGTATAGTGCATTTAGTTGAATCTTACCCAAATGTAGGTAAAAAATTATTTTATCATAATTATCCTAGTAGGTCCTCGGGGATGCATTGGACACCATTAAAGGTATGGTATGAACCGGGCTAAAATAAACAGTTGATTTTTAAAATATTTTGGTTATAATATTAAAGATAATAGAAAGTTTAATACTGTATGTCTTATAGTAGTACAAAGATTATTGAATTAGGAAGTTGTGCATTTAGACAGTGGAAAGCTGAGAGTCATTGTAGATTTATTCACGGGTATAGATTAATTGCAAAATTTTGGTTTGAATGTAGTAGTTTAGACGAACGTAATTGGGTTGTAGATTTTGGAGGTTTAAAAGAATTAAAAAATTTATTAGAAAACCAATTTGATCATACATTATGTGTTTCAATTGACGATCCATTTTTAAGAGACTTTAGAGCCTTGCATGATAGAGGTGTTGTAGATCTACGCGTAATGGACGGTGTGGGTATTGAAAAAACTGCTGAATGGTGTTTTTATGCAGCTGATACATTCATACGTGAAAAAACAAATGAAAGATGCAGGGTTTCGAAAGTTGAAGTTTGGGAGCACGATAAAAACTCTGCAATCTATAGTATTGACAAAACAAATAATACCGTAACGTTACCAGCGCGTACAAATCAGCAAACATCTACATTTCTAGAAGAAGTTACAAAAGAAACAGGGGTAAACCTTTCTAATGTCTTGAAGAATGTACCGCCTACAGTTGCTGAACCAAATCCAGCTGCAGCACAACCTCAACAAGGCCCGCGCCCCGCACCGGTTGGTAATAATGTAACTTCTGGATATTCTAACTTTTTTGGTGGAACGAGTTGGGGAACGTAATGGATGCTGAGAAAAAACAGCAATTATATGGTGGCGAAATTTCGGATTATTTAAAAAAACCTGTAGATAATAAAAATGATTTTAAATCAATAAACGACATATACGAGCGTCAAATTAAAACTAATAAAGATATTTTATCAAAGCTTAGGCTTGATCGTAGCTATAACCTTAACAATAAATTTTAATAATTTACTTCTTGTAATATCATCTTCTGTAAAATGAAATACATGTATTCCGTGGTTGTTGCTATCTTCTGAATCAAAGCCATTCATTATATTTTTAAAACCAGATTTTTGAATATCAGATTGTAAAGAGTCACCTATTACAAACAACTTACAATTTTTACCAAACCTTGTTAAAATGGTTACAAGTTCACTATGCTCTAAGTTTTGAGCTTCATCAACTATTACTACACTATTTGCAAAAGTCGCACCTCTAAGAAAATTTACTGGTGTACACTTTAAATACTCATTCTCAAACAACATATTAGTGATCTGTTTTCCTACAAGCTCATCACATTTCTCAATAAGAGGTATACTCCAAGGCTTAAATTTATCATCAACTTCTCCAGGTAAACTGCCTAACTTCCTTGTAGCAGATTCTACTATACTTCTTATGTATATCACCTCATCAATCTTTTTTTCTTTAAGCATAGACAGAGCAACATACGTTGCACAATATGTCTTAGAAGAGCCCGCAGGACCGTCACAGAATATTATATGTGAATTCTCATCAAAAGCTTTTTCAACAAATGATTTATGATGTTCATTAAAATGAAATTTTTGATCAACTTTAAAATTGAGAAAAATATCTGATTTAATGAGTTTTTGTTCTTCGCGGGCAGCTTTTTTAAGCTGTCTGTCTTTTTTTGACATCTATTAATATTTATTCTTGAACATCATAAATTATGTCTTATAATATAAAAAAAATGAGTGAAAAAACTATCTTTTTAAGTAACGATAAAATATTTTATACAATTGAAGGTGAAGGTGAGTTTGTGGGTCGACCATCAGTTTTCATGAGACTTTCAATGTGTAATTTAACATGTAAAGGATTTGCTTCAGCAGATTCACCTAACGGTTGTGATAGTTTTATTAGCTGGTCCGTAAAGAATAAAATGACATATGAGGAAGTATATGAATTTATGGCACAGAATAGTTTTAATTGTCGGCTTAAGGATGGTGCTATTTGGAAGCTCACCGGGGGTGAGCCTCTTATTCAGCAAAAAAGTTTATTAGAACTTGTAGATGGATTTATTCTTAGATTTGGTTTTGTACCAAAAATAGATTTTGAAACAAACGCCACAATTGTACCTGATCATCAATGGAAAGATTGGGGTGCAACATTTACAACTTCTCCAAAATTAAGCAATAATGGTGATCCTGTTGAAAAACGATACAAACCTGAGGTACTAAAATGGCATGCGCAAAATAGATCAGGGTTTAAATTTGTTGTTAGCGGTGAATCAGAGATACGTGAGATTCTTGAAAAGTATGTTTATGAATGTAAAGTTCCAACAGACCGTATCTGGTTAATGCCTTGTTGTGGTAGCAGATCAGAACATTCTGAGAAAGCTTATGTTGTTGCCGAATTATGTAAGAAATATAATTTTAATTTTAGCCCAAGACTACAACTTGTAATTTGGGATAAAGCATTAAAAGTATGAAATTTAAAGAATTTGTTAATGGACCGGAAGTAGAGAAATCTCAAGATAAAGTAAAACTTTCTGTCGAGCAATGGATAGATGAGCTAACAGATGGTAAAGGTTTAGATAACGATAAAGTGTATATTATTGTAGGCAGTTTTATAAATAAACTTGAGAAATGAGAATTGCAATTTCTGGTACTGCGTGTCAGGGAAAAACAACGTTAGTAAATGACTTTATTAAAAATTGGCCAATCTATAATAGATCTGCTGAATCATACAGAAAAATTATAAAAGAAGAAAACCTTAAGCTTAATAAAGAGGTTAATCAAGATGGTCAATGGAGAATTTTAAATTGTCTTATTGACGATATACAAAAAACTTCTAAAAGCGATTATGTTATTTTTGATAGATGTCCTTTAGATAATTTAATCTATTCACTTTGGAGTGAAGATAAAAAAACTTCTGATATAGATAAAAATTTTATTCAAAAGTGTATCCCTCTTGTACAAGAGAGTATGAAATCAATTGATATAATCTTCTTTCTACCCATTACCAAAGTTGCACCTGTTAAACTAGAGTTTAAGGAAACTAGAGAAATAGATAAAGAATTTGTAGGTGAGATAGATAATATTTTTAAAGCAATTAGTCATACTATGATGTCTACGGGTGTTTGTCCTTTTATGGCATCGGATGACCGCCCACCAATCATTGAAATATTTGGAGCTCCAGAAGAAAGAATTGAAATGATTAAGCTTTATTTAAATGAAAAGGGTGAATTAATAGAAGAAGGCAGTTCAAGTATTCTTGATCCTTCCAATCTTGAAACAATGGAAAGGCTACTTAAAACACAAAAAGATATACAGTATGATGAAAAACTTGAAAAACAAATTAAAAATAGAATCATTGTTGGCAATAAATAATAATATGAGTAAGTTTAATGAAAAATATGAAGAGGTTTTAGAGAATTTTAGTTTTATTAAAACAATTAATAGATCTTTCTATCCAAAAAATTTTAAACTCTCTGAAGGATTTGTTAAAGCATTTAGAGACGAATTCAAGAGATTAATTGATGAAGGTAATCATCCCAGAAAAGTTTTAGCTAAAATTAATAAAGCTTTGCTTTTTCACACTAAAAAGAATTAAAAGGGATACTGATTACTTTTTAAAGGATATAAAAATCTATAGTTTATTGTCACGTCTACAGGTGTAATGTAACCTAGATTCATAGTAAATTTTAAATCATTACCTTGTCTGCTAAAAGTATCTACCCATGGAAGAGAAGAAATTCTTTGACTTACAGTCAGAATAAAATGGTAATTTTTAAAATCATTAATATTTAAATTTGGATAATTTGCAAATATTGAAGGCACTGTACAACTATTATTTGAAGATTGCAAATTTGGAATAGTTGCTTGTAGATTTTGATCACTTGTATCTATGTAGATTTTGTAAGCAACAGAATTGAACCAAGAGGTAAGATTTGGTAGAATGGTTTCTGTAATTGCTACGTAATCTGGGGATTTATTATTTACATAAGTTGCACTAGTTAGAATACCTCCGTTTATAGTAAAATTATTATAAAATCCATTTAATCCGTTGACTCCATCTCTGCCCTGTGAACTATATTTTATACTAGATACAGAATTTGTATAAGTACCGTTTTCTATAAAAATATTGTTACCGGTTAAATCACCTAATACTGTAGCGTTACCTTCTGCATCAGTGCGCACAACATTAAAATTACTAAATTCAATTGTCTGCGTTCCCGCATCTGTTTGTAAGATAATAAGATCATTATCTGTGGCAACCTGAGATTTAGGTAAACTGCTTATATTTACATAATTTGCATCTGTAGTATTGATTGCCATCTATTATATTTATATTAAAATATTAAAAATCATGAGTAACCAAGAAAAAATAGGTGTTGGTATAATTACATGTAATAGACCAGACTTTTTTTTAAAATGCTTTAAAAGTATACCATCTTATATTGATCATTTAGTTGTTATTAATGATGGATCAGAGTTTGAAGATTGGAAAAAACTTCGTAAAATAAAAGACTTTCATTATGAACATAATATTCATAATCTCGGTGTTGGTAAGTCTAAAAATAAGGCTTTAAAATATTTGCTTCATGTAAATTGTGAGCATATCTTCTTAATAGAAGATGATATAGTTGTAAAAAATCCTGATGTTTTTAAAAAATATATAGACGCAAGAAATATTACAGGAATACAGCATTTTAATTTTGGGTATCACGGACCCGCCAATCGTGGTAACGTTTCCGGTGGAACACCTTCTCCGCGCTTTGTTGTCGATTATGGTAAAGTGCAAATAGCTATTAATATGCACAGTGTCGGTGCTTTTAGTTATTATACGCGCGAGGTTCTTGAGAAAGTAGGGCTTATTGACGAAGAATTTACAAATGCTTTTGAACATGTCGATCATGACTATAGAATAGCTAATGCAGGTTATTGTACCCCTTACTGGAATTGGCCTGATCTTGCAAATAGTTTTGATTTGTTGGATGAAATTGAATGTTCAGAAAAAAGTTCAGCTATCCGACCGCGAAAAGATTGGCAGGAAAATATACAAAAAGGATTTCAAATTTTTCAAAAAAAACATACTTTTTCTCCCGCATGGCAAAACTCCGTTCCAGATTCGACTCCTGTTATAGTAAAAAGAATAATGCAGCAAATTTTTAAAAAACATAGCAAACAAAAATGAAGATTGATCTTAAGGGTACTTCTTTTATATACAGCTGTAGAATAGACACAAAAGAAAGAGCTGAAAATTTTAAAATAATTTATAATTTTTATAAAGAGAATTGTATTAATTTTTTTAATGTTTTTATTGAAGACAGTACAACTATTCAATTACCTAATCTAATAAATTTTGATAAATTTGATACATATATTTTTAAAAAAAATGAAGAGATGTATAGGAGATGTGAAGCTTTTAATACTGGTCTCTTGCTTTCTACTCATTCAGAAATTATAGGGTTTTGTGATATTGACGTAATAATAAGCCCGGATAATATTTTAAAAACAATAAATTATTTAAATGAACATAAAGAGTGTGGGTTAATGTATCCATATAACGGATTATTTTTATGTACTAGCGAATCAATTAAAAAAGAATTTGCAAAAACATTAAAATATCTGACATTAGAAAAATATTTTCCATCTAATACGTCTATTAACTTTTTTAATGGAGATATTTTAGTCGGACATAACAATAGTGTTGGTGGATGTGTTTTTGGTCGACGAGATAATATTATTAAATGTAAAGGGTATAATTCGAATTTTATTGGATGGGGGTATGAAGATAATGAATTTCCTAATAGAGTTCACAAACTCGGATATGATGTAACTCGTATTAATGAGAAGAACGCAGCATTGTGGCACTTACCGCATGATGGTCTGAACAGCTCTCCAAAAGCAGAAAACCCTTATTATGAAAATAATAGACAGCTTAGTAATTTTATTGATAAAGCTAAAAAAGAAGATATAATAGATTATCTTAAAACTTGGAATTTAATATGATTGTACCGATTCTTAAAGGCGGTTTAGGCAACCAATTATTTCAAATCTCCACTGCATTATTTAAAGCAGATCAAGAAAATACAGAGATGGCTATTAACTATGGCTTTAGACACCTTGTAACTCAGGGCAATCATCCAAATAATTATAAAAACAATCTCTATAAAAAAATTTCAGTAACAACAAATGTACCGGATTTTATTTTTCAAGAAAAAGGCTTCTCTTATTCACCTCTGCCTTCACAAAAAAATATTACTCTAGACGGCTATTTTCAAACAGAAAAATATTTTCCTAATTATAAAGAAAAACTTGATAATATATTTACTTTTCCCGAAAACGTAAAAGAAAAAATTGATAAAAGTTTTTCTAAGATTAATAAGAAAATATTAGGAATACATATTCGATTAGGCGATTTTTTAAAAATTCACTCAAACGTACATCTTGTTTGCACAGAAAAATATTATATTAATGCTTTAAAAAATTATGATCTTTCAAAATATAAAGTTATTGTTACCACTGATGATTATGAAAATTTTCAAAAATTTCTTCCTATTAATGATTTTATATTATGTAATAGCAAAAACGAAATAGAAGATCTCTATTTACTTACACAGTGTGATGATTTGATTATTTCTAATAGTACTTTTAGCTGGTGGGGTGCATATCTAGGTAAAATAAAAAATAGTGTATGTGCTCCTGTAAGATGGTTTGCTCCTGACGGCCCTAAGGATTTTAATGATATTTATATGTATAATTGGACGAAGATAAATGTATGATTTTGGATTATTTTAGCCTAAAAAAGAAATATAATATGAATATTACTGGGGTAATTCATGTCGGTGGTCATCACGGTCAGGAACTTGATGAATATTTAAAAGATAAAGATATTAAATATATAACTTTTTTTGAAGCAGATCCTGACAATTTTAAAATCTTAAAAAATAAAATAGATAATCTACAAACTAATAAAGAAATATTTTGTATTCACAAAGGTATTGGTCCTTTTAAATGTGAGATGGAAATGTACAGGGAAACAGAAAACCTCGGACAAAGTAATTCTGTTTTAAAACCAAAACTTCATACGCTACAATACCCGGGTATAGTTTTTAATAATAAAATAAAAATTCAGATTGAACCTTTAGACAAATATGAATGTAGCGAAGTATTTAACTTTCTTCAGATTGATGTTCAAGGATTTGAGCTAGAAGTACTTAGAGGCAGTAGAAAAACATTAAAAAATATAAATTGGATAATGACAGAAGTTAATAGAGATGAAATGTATGAAAATTGCTGTAGGGTTGAAGAGTTAGATGAGTTTTTAAGTAAATTTTCTTTTCGTCGAACCGAAACAAATTGGATAGGCGGTACCTGGGGAGATGCGTTATATGTTAAAAGTTAATCTAAGAGACAGCAATTTTACACATCACCCACCCGGTCAGTCTGTTTCTTATACAAATTACCCATCGTATTTTCGCTGGTTTAGAGAAAATGAGCTTGTCTCAGATTCCGTTTTTATTACTGATCTTCATCTTCAGGAAGCTGATAAATATAAATCAAAAAGAAAGGTGGGATGGCTAATTGAACCGCCTGATATTAATCCTGGCATATATGAATATGCAGATAAAAACTATAAGAAATTCGACTACATTTTAACTTTTGATAAAAATTTATTAAATTCTGGACGTAATTTTCTTTTCTACTTTTTTGGGTGCTGCTGGATACAGGATTTTACAAAACCAAACAAAAGCAAGCTCTGTTCAATGATAGCCTCAAATAAGAAAATTACTCCTGGACATTCATTTAGACAGGAAATAATTTCAGCTTTTAGTAGTAAAGTCGATCACTTCGGAAACGGGTTTAGAAGACTTGAAGTGAGAGAAGAAGGATTTCGAGATTATTATTTTTCTATAGTAATTGAAAATAGTAGACCGCAATATTATTTTTCTGAAAAACTAATAGATTGTTTTTCTTCCCGCACTATACCTATTTATTGGGGAAGTGATGTTTCGCCGTTTTTCGATGTCCGGGGGATTTTAACTTTTAATAATCTAAGCGAGCTAGAAAACATATTTAAAAATCTTACTCCTGAGAAATATTTTTCTATGATTGAATATGTCAATAAAAATTTTGAATTGAGTAAGACCTATCGTATTCCTGAAGATTTTATTTTTAACAAATATCCTTTTCTTTTTAAGGAACAGCCAATTTTATGAAAAAATATTTACTCTCTTACGCTACAACAACAAATTATTACTATAATATTCAACAAAAAACATTAAACTCTTTTTTAAATTTTAATGAATTTGATAATATCTTTACATGCAATGAAAACAGTATAAAAAATGAATATAAAGACAAACACAAAAATATTTTTTCTAGAACTGACGGTACTTTTCAAGGTCTCAGAGGTCAATTTTTTATTTGGAAGCCATATTTAATTTACAGAACGTTAAATGAAAAGATGAATGAAGGGGATATTTTAATGTATTCAGACGTTACAATAGAGCAAATAAAACCTCTTTCACCTGTTTTTGAAGTTTTAAAACAACAAAGCTTTATTCCTTTTCAATTAGGACCAAATAATAATGATGAGAGAGCTCAGACTAAAAGAGATACTTTTTTAATCATGAATTGTGATGAAGAAAAATTTTATACACCAATTTTCTTAGCAAATCATATGTTTTTTAAAAAAGATCTAACATCTTTAAATTTTGTTAAAGAATGGCTTACATATTCAGAAGATGAGAGGGCTATTACAGATATGCCCAATACACTGGGCCTACCAGACCATGATTTGTTTATAAAAACAAACTTTGGTCATAGACACGATCAATCTATTTTTAGTTGTTTAGTAAAAAAATATTTGTTTAAACAAAAATTTAAATATTTACAAGATTATCGTGACTGGGAAAC
>OGWD01000028.1_pt1 | contig 16817 bp, 26 predicted proteins | sample 1575981 | NCBI WGS metagenome assembly OGWD01 (sample SAMN07581555, study PRJEB24739) | freshwater metagenome | place: Singapore | collected 2015-04
GTTTCCCAGTCACGATACATGCTGCCTCTTTTGATTCAACAACCCCCCAGCAATATAATTCAATAAACTCTGGGTTAATAGGTTTCTTTTGTTCTATGTTTGCAGGAACCGGTACCGGTTTATTAACTTTACGTAGATTATTTCTTGAAGACCAACTCATGGTATAAATTAATTATTTAAATAATTGACCGGTGGTTGCGTCTTCTGCAGATTGCATTGTTGGTACTTCTGGATATTTGGTTTCCGATTGTTCATTAGGAATAGGACTACATGAGGTTAGTATGAATAAAATCAAAAAATAAAGCAATTTCATTTCACCCAAGCCTTGGCTTTATCCCATAAACTATCAACTTCTTTGCCGTCACGTCGCCAGCTATTTAATAGTCCAAAATAAACTAGATGTTGTTGATCGATGTAAAACAAGAGATTGCCATATTTGTCTAAAAATTCCGTAATACCATCATTTTCTTTTATTTCAACCCCTTTTGCTGCTCTAAATTGTAACTTGTAATCTTTAATTAAATTATTATAACGCTCGACTCCATTACTAGTAAGTATGCCCTTACCTTCTGGACCGAAACCTATAATCCCAGAGTTTATTGAATTATATTGCTGGGGGGTTGTTGAATCAAAAGAGGCAGTATTATCCTTAACTTTATCAGGCGTTACAGTCGCGCACCCTACAAGAATAAGACTACTGAGACAATAAACGGCGAAGCTTTTCAATATCTTTTTCCTTTAGGGCTTTCTCGATTTCATTTTGAAGGTCAATTTCTTTTTGTTGTTGTTGAGCTTTTTTCATTTCTGGAGTATTTTTGTGTCCCATCCAGTTGTTAATTAGTCCAAACACCTCGCCAATAGCTTTAAATACGGCGGTAAAGTCCATCTTACTCTACGTATTCGTCGGTTGCAGTTTTACAACCTTTGGCAATTGCATTAAGTACATCTACGCCCAGCTTTACATCACCATCAAGTTTAACGAATTGAGCAGCATATATGTCTTTAACCACTGTGACATATTTCACCCAGTGTGTTTTATCCTGGGGAAGATAATCGGTTAACGCTTTTTGTAGTTGTTCAGGCGTAGGGGTAGTGCCTCGTGTAAGACTTTCTACTACTGTTGCCACGTGATTAATCATTCTAGCCTTTTCAATACGGTCGTTTGGTGAAACAGCTTGCTCTAATACAACAGTACAGGCCAAAGTGACTGCCGGTGCAATGTAGGGTATTGCATTTTCTACGGCTTGCTTGGGAGTTGTAGTGCTGCCAGTTTCACTGTTATTACCACCGGTAGTGGTACAACCAGTAATTAAAATGGGAAGAGCAAGAATAGGTAGTAGTTTTATCATATACTTACTTAGTTTATCCATTTAATATTTCTACTTTTTTATTTTCCTTTTTCTCTTTATGAGAACGACTAATAGACTGGTCAAGAAATGCTCTAACTGCAATTAATCCTTGTAGAAGAAAATTGGCAATAATAACGGCTATAGTTATATCACTTAAGTCTTTAAATGATTTATATTGACCGAGATCTACCATTAATGCGGGAATAGCTGCAATAAAAAAATATAGTAATGCCCTAATCCACATACAATCTTTCATAAAATTATTTATTCTGTCATTCATAATTGTACGTTGATTTATTAATGGTATATGTTATTATCAATGTATGAAAGGAGGAATGAAAATGTCAATCGATTATACTAATAAGGATCTTCGGCCGAAGACGTTCTACGTTAAGATTGAGCGTTCCCGTAACGGTCAGTTTACTGTTAAGCGTGCTCGCGTCCTCGAGCAGAAGAATCAGTTTGCTACCACGATTCGTCGTGTGGATGCTCGCGATCTGACCCGTGCGATTCGTCGCAACGGTCTTCAGGTTGCCTAATTCCTCCTCTGCAAGAGTTTTGCAGAAAATTAAATACCGAGGTAACTCGGTATTTTTTTTTGGTTCTAAGCCTATATAATTAATATATGGCAGCTTCAAAGACAAATCCTCAAGGTGGCAGCAGAGTACCTGGACATAGAACCTCTATTAATAGAAAGAGAATGCTCGATGGTAAAGAAGTCAAACCTGTTTGGTACTGTGGTAAATGGGAAGGACATGGTTCGTATATGGCCGGTCATATTGATGGTGTTACAGTTATTGACAAAAACGGTAAACCATATAGCTTTAGACAAATTGGTCAATTAGAGCCTTGATATTACAAAAAATTCCTTTATAAATATTAATCGCGGGGTAGAGAAACCTGGTAACTCGTGACGCTCATAACGTCAAGACTGTCGGTTCAAATCCGACCCCCGCTATGTTCTTTAACATTGGGGCTGAATTGGAATCGATTGAACAGTGTGGTTTATGAATGCAAGTACTGGGGCAGTCCAGTATAAAATAGCAATTATATTAAATGCCGAAGATAACTTCGACATGGCTATGAGTCTTGAAGAGGCTGATGCAATTCTTGCTCAGCATGGCTTCGTTGACGCAGAAGCCGAACTCGAGCTAGTTTAGTTCGATCGTCTTACTGTAGGCTGGAACCGGTAAGGTAAGGCGTGTTACAGGTTCCTGACTTGGTGTGTTATAATGATTATCTGCCAAGCGTATAGAATCATTATATTGAATGGGTTTTGCTTAGTTTCACGCATTCTGAATTTCAACTAAGATAAACTTGTAGTATTTATAATGAAACTTTTCAAGACGTGGGTTCAACCCCCACCAGCTCCAAGTAAAGACTCAATATCATTAACAATTGAATTTAATACGTTAACCCTGGATATCTTTTCTTTATAATTTTTTATTCCTTGTCTTTGTAACGTATCTAAATCTTGTTTTAATAGGTTATGTACAAACTGCGTGGTTAGGTTTGACCAGCTATCTATTACAATAACGTTGGGCCCCTTATACCATTCAGACCAGTCATAATTACATACTATAATATTACCTGCACGCTGTGATTCATTAAATCTATATGTTTCCCATCCTGCAAAATGACCACTACCTGATGAGGCATTACCACCTGGGCAAAGACTAATTTTTGTGTTATATAGTAGATCAATATACCCATTTTTTCTAGCAACTTCTTCGTAATTGTTGGGCTGGTAAAAGAAACCGCTATAAGTAGACACGACCTTTTTTATAGAAGGATCAATTTTATTTAGAGAAGCCAACATTTCCATTCTATGAGAATTAGTACCGTGATGACTACCAACAAAACACATATCGATACTTCTCTCAGTAATAGGGGTAATTTTTTCCCCCGCAATAAACCGACCACTAGTGCGCTCATTAAAACCTAGAGGAATATTCTTTACATTTTTTGGCATCTCCGGAGTCCAGAAATCAGTATATATAAGACCGACTTTGTCCGAATATGTCGGATGACGAGACGGCTCGTTAGCACTTAAAAACACAATAACATGTTTTCCGTATTCCGGCAGCGTAGCATGGTCCCGTGTAAGGATAAACGTTATATTTTCATGACAAAAATGGTCACAAAGAAGCGCTATAATACTTTCTTTATATTCCTTTTCATCTGGCTTTTCGGTTGGCCATGAATGCAGATCAATATACTTCATTTCTTAAAATATAGTTTTTTATTCGCGCTTTTTTAGAACCAGCAATCCATTATTATTTGTGTAGTCTTTAAATATATACCATTGTGAGTTATTTTCTAAAAATTCATATATAGCAGGTCTCAACCCAGGTCCAAATGTTCGCGGACCTTGCTCATCTGCACTACCAAATGTCACAGTATCATGAAAAGCAATATATTTTCTTACTTTTTGTGCATGTAAATTTAATTCTTGTTTCAATTGACCGTATGTATGTAAGGTATCAATAAAGAGTAAGTCTGTTTCTTCAATCTCTATTTTCGTAGTGTCGCCAACAATAAAGCTAAAATCTATTTTTTCTTCTTGCGCTAGTTTTATAGCTTCTTCAATTTCACTATAATATTGAATATCAATAGATATTAACTTCTTAGGCTTTGCTAATAAAAAGGCCCATGTAGATACAACAAATCTTACGCCCATTTCAGTAATATGATTACATTCTTCCGCTAGCGTTCTTAACGCGGGTAAATGCTCATTAATATCGGATGGTGTATTAAATTTCTCAAGGTACCTAGCTTCTATTTTATTCATGAATTTTTTATTTATAAAAAGGCTCTAAATTTTCAAATTTTTCTGTTCTTTTTAAAACATTATATACATAAGATTGTATAGTAATATTATGTTTTTGTAAAAAAATACCCTCCCCGTCATTTCCGTGAAATTGTTTAATACCCGTGGTTTTGCTACCAAAATGATAAACCAAACTTGCACCTATTGATACAAAATTACGCGTACCCTTATCGTAAGCCTTTTTTATAAGATCGGGATCTGAACCATAACCTGGTGAAAAATCTTCTGAATAACCATCTATCAGATTCCACAAACTTCTATGCATATAATTTGGTGGCCAGGTTGTACCTTTAATATTAGGCTTAAGTTTTCTAATCTCATCGAGGTTCTTTAAAAGATCGTTATATCTAAACGTGTCTATATCTTGACCATAATCTAATGGTGCAATACAACAATCATTGTGTCCTCTAGGTTCAATCATAGTAGAGGATATAATAATATTATTTTCTTCTGGTTGATATGTTTTAAGAAAATTGTCTAGTTCCTCATCCCACCCGGGCAGTGCCACCATATCATCATTAAAATAACCTATTATGTCCTTTGTCGATAGAGTAAATGCTGTATTCATAGATTTACAAACACCTACATTTGATTGTGAATAACTATACTTTAAGTTTTCCTGTTTTGCCCACTCTAATGTACCGTCACTACCGTCATTTATGTGAAGTATAATTTCATGACTGTACAGACTATTTTTTCTTATTGAGTCAACACACAATTTTAAATATTTTAAATTATTCCACGTAGGAATTAAAATAGATATCCCCTGACTTATTTCGTCTTTCATTTAATAGTACTTACAGTTTGTTGCTCTATCTTCCAAGGTGTTTTTTTCATAAAAGGTTCATAAAGAAGATGACTATATTCGTGCTTGAATGTTACCATTGTATTATAATCATATCCTAAAAACCTTGCATGGTCTTCTGAGGAATAATCAGTTAATTTAGAATTAATATAATAGTCGTCTGTATACCAAAGCAATCTGCTTAAACCTAGCTTCTTATAGTGTTCCTCTATTACCCCGGACATAACTATTGGCCCTGTAATAAAATCTAATTCGGCTCTAGTATTATCATGTATTTTTGTCACGACTGCTTCAATAGTTTTTTTAAGAATAGGGTGACCTTTGCACACAAACAAACAAAATTGTAAGAATGATACAGGGTTTCTTTCTCGGGAGAAAAATGCTTTATCAGTTTCATCAACAATACGGTCTATAGGAATGTTTATTGATGAATCTATATCCAAATACACACCTCCATATTTATACAATACCAGATAGCGCCATAAATCGGCTTTTGCAGCCCCTATTTGTAATTTTTCAAACGCTGTAATAATAGATGAGTCAAAATTTTGTCTTATAAATTCATATACGTCTTCATCGTCATAAAAATAATAATGGTGGTCTGGATTATTATTTTTTAATTTCTCTATAACACCTATAACTTGTTCTGGTAAATTTTTTGTAAAATAGGTTTGATAAATATTCTTTTCTATCATACTTAAATTGTAGGAGTTGGTGTATCTACAGTTAGAATAGGGGTATGTGATGTAGGTTCAAAATAAAAAAATTCTGATAAAAAGCGACGCTCATCTTTTTTTATCTCTTGTATTTTTCTCCATTGGTGTAATAAAGTGTCGCCTTTTGCAAAAAATTCACACTTAAACTTTACCTGATCTTCAAAAATATACGAGTAATGATTAAAAATCCAATTATGTTTTGTTGTTAAATTTTTGTCTGCCAATATTGTTTCATTAGGCTCAAATATTTCCGGTCCCTGTAATTTTTTAAATTTCTTTTTGTTCGATATTTTCCACAGTCTATACCACTCATAGCCATGGTTACCAAATTTATTATTTTCAAATAAAAATTTATTTTTACCAACAAAATAATGACACATAAACTGGTAGGTATTGTATGTATTATTCTCGGCAAATTCTAAAAGATTTTTTTGGGTTTCGTAGGGCCAGAATTCATCAACATCTATCATCATTAAAAGACAATTTTCAAAATTATCTGAAATAGCGTTAGCCATACCTACATATCCATTCCACGGCTTCCCATCATTGCGGATGACTTTAATTTTTGAATTTTTTGATGCATATTCATCTAGTAACCGGGTTGTTCCATCTATAGACAAAAACTTATCTGTGTAATATTTTTTTGGAACTACATTAAGAGAGGTATCATTGGTCTGATTAACCGCACCTTCTATAAAATACCATTCATCAAATAAATCTATATTCTTGCGTTTTAGCTGTTTTTCTATAAACGGTTGACCGTTTAATAAAGTAGTAAAGGCTATTCTCTTCATATTATCTATAAACTATTTTATTCCAATAATTCTTGGATTGTGTATAATGACAATTATGAATACTTCTTACGTATAAATGATAAAATAATTTCTTATTTCCCATATCAAATGAATCCGCTAAATGTTTAAAACAGCTATCCATGCAGTGGATTTCTGTAGCATTTTCTAGTATTTTAATATAAGAAAAAATGTTATCTACATTTTTAGGTCGAATCTTTTTAAGGTTAGGGTTTATATATTTTTCAGAAATAATGTAGCCCCTCGATGGATCGTCATGAATAAAAGCATAATCCTTACCGTCAATAATATCTTTATACAGCCTATCCTCAAGTTCATGATCCCTTTTAACATAAAAGCTGTTCCATCTTTTAGTAAATTTCAAACCTATTTGTCTGTAAAAGCATTCATCAAACGTATATTTGTTTATAAGTGAATCATAATTTCCATGGCCAACGACATATTTGCATTCATCAGGAACATTTAATAGCATAGTTTTTATTAAATGATCGTTACTTTTCTCAATTGTCAAGTTTTTAATATCACGAAACATAAAACTTACACTAGTGTAGTATTCAGGCTTGCAGAAAATTGTTACATTGGGATATTTGGCACAAACCTCCCGTATTAATCCATTACAAAGAATTATATCACCCAAACCTAAGTGAGTATACAAATAAAAAGTATTCAAAATACTACTCTTTGCTTCCAACATATAGCAACGTTCCATAATGAGCTTTAGGGTTTCTTCCTTGCCCCCTATTCAATATCTTGTGGTATATGTGCTTGTAAGTTTTTAATTTATCTCTGAAATAATAATGGTCTAGCTTTATTGGATGACCTAAATCAGTTAATAACCCCGGGTCGTTTATAAAGTCATCTTCATTAGTTAAATCTTGTCCTAATATCAAAATACCGCCTTTGTTGAGTAAAGTTTCTAATTTTTGCATGCATATATTAGTGTCCCTTACATGATCTAAGACGTTTATACAAATAATTACATCGTAAGTTTTACTACCATTAAATTCTTCTAAAGGACAACAAAAAGTTTTTGCGTTATATTTTTGTATAACTGTATTAACATAATAATTGTTTTTAATATATTGGTCAAGCAACGGATCGTTAATTGAGACTGATGTTATATTTGGAAATAATTTTAAAAAATATTCTGTATTTCTGCAGTAAGGACCGCACCCCACTTCTAGCAACGATTCAAATTTTTTATTAGAGAGATATTCAAACTTATCAAAGTTATTAAACCACCAACTATTCCAATCTTCAATATTTTTCTCTGACCCTAACCATGCGCTCAATTCCCATTGTTGTGCTTGTTTCCATCTTTCCTCTGAGCATGTTATATATTTGTCTAGCATATTTTATTTACATAATAAAGCAATACATCAACTGCTTATTACGCTAACCCTCTATGATGAAAGAATATCTGTGGATAATTATATTTTTCCGTCTTGAAGTCGTTACCCCATTCGGACGGTTCGCGGGCTAACGTTAAATTATATTTAATTGCTAAAAGCGATAGTATTGATTGATCGTGTCTATGATCTCTGAATCCAGGAAAATTTGTCCCGTGTATGTTAGGAATATCTGTTAAAATATGCTCGTTTTCACAATACTGTAAATACTCTTCAAAAAAAGACATTGTGAAGCTATTCTTTTTTATCAAGATATATGAACCGTCGACTTGTTTTCCGTAAATAAATTTGTCTTCAAGACAATTCATTAACTTAAAGCAATCGTATTTTGTCCATAGATTATTTCTCCATACCTCACCTTTTACCTCTTTATCATTTGTCGACCCGTCTCTATTGTCAAAGAGTAAGATGCCTGATTGCTCTATGTCCACTAGGTTAAATAAAGGAGCGGGGTCATTGACAATTGTATTACCGCTATCAACGTAAAATACATAATCACCTTCCTTCGCTAGCTCTAGCGTTTTTTTAATTATATACGGCTTCCAAAGCCAATAACCCCCACCACGCTGCCTCTCTAAGATGTTCTTATTCTTTTCATAAAATGCTTTGTCTAGCATACCGGAGTGGTAGGGAATATAACCGTTAAAATATTTTTTTGCAGACGATATTAAATTTTCTTGAGCCCGAAAAAAATATGGCTTGTTGGCATAGTTAATTAAAAATTTCATATTTTATTATATAGACAAGATACCGTGATTTACCCTGAATTATAAGCTCTGTAATTCTCATTAAACCATTTCTTGCTGAAATACTGTTTTTCTAGATTTAATTCATCCTTATGAGGTGTACAATAATTTGCGCCAGGTCTTTTTAACAGTACATTAAAGAGATAATTATGCCACATATCCGAATCAAACTTAAATGGCTTCCAGAAAACTTTGTAGTTGTAATCTGTTTCAGGGCATGATTTATTTTGCCAATCGCTATTATGAATTTGATGAAATGTAGGTGGTGGCCATTTATTACAGAGGGTTGAATTACCTAATTGCATACAGAGGGTTGCGTAATGTACATCCCAACACGGGTGGCCGAGAATATATGTTGGAAAATATTTTTTATTATCTTGCCACCATTTATTTCGTATACAAAATGTATCAAAACCTGCAACTTGATAATGATTCTTTACGATGACTGCTTCTGATAGAGTATTTATCGGCTCAATAGCTAGTCTAGAAGCAGGGTAGCAATCATAATTTGTTTCAAGAATAAACTTTATATATCTATCTGATACTATAATATCATCATTTGTAAAAATAAAATATTCATAATTTAACTGAGACATTCGATCGAAACATTCCTTTGTCATAGGTAATGTTTTTTTTGAATGGCCCTCAATATACTGTTGACTACTTTCCTCTAGACAATGATAGACCTTAAACCCCTCTTCATTCCTAAATTTTAATTCTTTATTAACAAACTGAATATTATATAAATCAATTGATTCAGGGTATTTATCTTTTAGCTTTAAATATGATTCTACAGCTAGGGTTGTTCGCTCACTCTTGCTAAATAAATTAACACCAAACGCTATTTTTTTATGTAACATAATAATCTACATGTTTTAAGTCTTTTATTGTTGTACCACCACTATAGCTTATAGCTGATGATAGATCTTGTCTTATTTCTTCTAATTTTTCGAGATATGTCATACTGTTCTGTGGAATACGCTTTAATGTACCCTCGATATGTTTTTTCTCGAGTTTGTTATGCTCTGAGGCTGATCCAAAATACATTTTATAAATTTGACCACTATCATCTTCAAATGTATCTGACGGACTATCACTACATTCTGCAAATAAAGATCCGCACATTACCATATCTGCACCCGCAACGATAGCTTTCGCTATATCGCCATTATTTTTTATACCGCCGTCTGCAATAATAGGAACTTCTATATTTGTCGCGGCTATGTCTTTGATACACGTAAACATCGGAACGGTGAATCCGGTTTTATCTTTAGTTGTACAGGCATTGCCTTGACCTATTCCTACTTTTACCGCATCGGCACCCGCTTCCTTTAAATCCCATGCAGCCGCTGGTGACGCAATATTACCCGCAATGAGAAACACTGTAGGTAGACTGTCCTTAATAAATCTGATCATATTAATTGCTTGATCTGAATGACCGTGGGCGATATCAAGCGTGATATACTCTACATCTATCGATTTATTATATGACAAATGCTTTATAAGCATTCTGTCTTCTGCCTTAACACCCACGCTAATAGACAGGAAATATTGTTTATTAGCCGCCTCCCTGATAAAGGCCATATTATCATCAAACCTATGCATGATGTAGAAATAACCTTCATACGCAAGAGTATGTGCGAGGTTATGATCTATGGTACATTTCATATTTGACGGGATTATTGGAAGCATGAATGTTCTGTTTCCTAGCTTTATACTTGTATCAGCTTGGCTTCTTGACTTTAAAATTCCTTTTTTAGGAATTAGACTTATATTTGAATAATGAAAAGCAGGTTTATTTTCCATATTTGTTTTTTAATTTTTTGAGTATTTGTTTTATTTGTTGATTATCTGTATCAGGGACAGCATTTTGCCACGCAGGGCTATAACCATGTTTTTTTTGAAAAATCTCTGCACCCTTAATGATATTATCTTTCCAATCCGCTCTCGGTCTAATTGCGCTGCTAGTTTCAGAGCATTGAATTTCCTCTAAATAATCTGTACTATTAGCAAGATCGGGAAAATGCCAATATGGTGCTCCCATGCCTGCTTTATAAATTCTGTAATCGTGATCTACATGCTCAAATGCATTTGTATAATTCTCATCTATTAGTCCAACCTTTTCTAGAACTTCCTTTGTATAATAACAAAACGCTCCAACACTATGCGCATTAAACGCAATTTTAATTGTCCCATAATCTACAATATATCTGGGTTGCGGCTTTCCACCAGAAACATTACCTTTATTGGCTGGTCCATGATAACCGAAGTTGAAATGGTGTATACCACTAGCATTCCGTGCTTTTATATATTCATTAAAAACCATAGGATCCTTTACAATAATATCATCTTCAATTAGAAAAATATCTGTACAGTTTTTGTCTAGTAATGCTCTAAGCAGCTTATTTTTTGATTTTCCAACACCTATATTTTGTTTATTGTGAATATATTCAAACTGTCTTTCCTTTAACAAAGACTGCCAATCCTCAAAATCTGTTCCATCGTTGACTACAACTAATTCTATATTCTTTGGTATAGATCTAAAGCATCTAAGAAAGAATTTAGGTCTATTGCATGTTACTATTCCAACCCCAATCACTTAATTATTATAGTAATAGAATACATATTGCAACTAATGTAACTGTAATAAATAAGATATGGCTTTGACAAATACTGTTAATATTAAAGATCTGGGGAAAATTGATGAAATTAATAATGGAGATCTTCTGGTTGTAGAAACATCTAACGGTACTAATGCAATTGATTTTGAAAATTTTGTCGTCGGACCAAATAACGTTAGTTTTTATTCAGCTTTCGAAACAGTCAGTTCTAGGGTCTTAAACTCTAGCGGTATTATAAACATTCATACTAGCGGCTCCGGCTCCGGTACAATACCCTCAAACATTAATTCTATTAAAGTCACAATTGTTGGCGGAGGAGGCGGTGGTGGTAGTAGTAGCGCTTCTGCAGGTACTGCTGGTAGTGGTGGAGGTGGTGGAAGTATTCTTGTAAAGTATTATACTAATTTAACTACCCGGTCATACACATACACAGTCGGCGCAGGTGGAGCAGCAAATAGTAATGGTAATGCTTCATTATTTCAGCTCTTACCCAATGGTGTGTTGACCGCTAACGGTGGTGGTGCCGGTAATATTGGTGCAAGTCAAAGCACTGTGGTTACGGGAGGTGTTGGCGGAACTACAACAAGCGGGGATTTAAATCTTATTGGCTCTGATGGACACGCAGGTATAAGTACTGCATCAAGCTCAAGCGCGGTAGGTGGAAATGGCGGCAGCGGGTATCTTGGCGCTGGCGCCGGTCGCGGTGGAATAAACACCGCTGGTTCTATAGGTGAACCTAATACTGGCGCAGGCGGTGGCGGTGGTTCTAGCGGAGGTACAGGCGGTGTTGGTGGATCGGGTGTTGTAATTATAGAATACTAATACTGAAAAGTATTAGTATCTTCAGGTTGTTCTTCTTTATGAAAAGGCAGTGCTTTGCTAATCTTATAAAGAATATGTTTATCTTTAAAACCTAATCCTTTGAGGCGGGCATATTCTTTTCGAAAAGCATTTTTAAATTCTAAAGATAAACTGAAATTACGAGGGTAAAACAACCTACTCACAGTACGTATAGGTTTATAATTCTCTAATATCTTCCTAGCTTTACTATCAAAGTTCACCTATTATTTATTACAGAATACCCTTTTCTTTTTTCAGAAAATCTTTTTGGTCGCGTATTAGTCGCTCCATCTTATTAATTTCATCTATATTAATAAGACTTTGATCTTCTCCATACATATTACCTTCTGCAGTAACATACATAGATATTTGCTCTATTCTCTCTTCTACAGTACCGGTAATCTCAATTAACGCTGGGCTATCGTTTTGTGGAAAAAAAGGCGAAGCACCCGTGGTCTGGATTTGCTTATTAATAGCCTTGAAGATGTTATCTGTTTCTAATATATACTCAGAATCTGTCTCCCTTATCATATTATTTTCTATTGGACCCATTAAATCACGGGTCATTAAAAAGATAATATCTAAAGACCGCATTCCTTCTTGTACTTTCTCGATAGATTGATTAATAAACTCGTCATTAAACCCTTTTTTGTTTTTTTCGAACGCCCAGATAGAATAAACAATATTATCCAACGGACATCTATCATAAACAATATTATCGTGTAGGGTATAAGTTTTCTGCTGTTTGACCATGAAATCAAGAATTGCTTGTTGAGTTTTTTTGTCGGTTTCTTTGCTATGTTTATTTTCCTTTATTAAGCTTCTATAGCTTGCATCTGGCGTTTTATACGAGGGCCACTTATTTAAAAAGGCCTTTAATGTTGTCGTTTTACCGGTACAGGCTGCACCGCTGAATGAAATACGCATATTATTATATATAATAGACGACCAAACTATATTATCAAGGACTGAATGCCGATTTAAAAATATTAAATAGGTCGTCTGATGTTTGTCGTGGTTTATTAAAATCATCCCTCCGTGGGTTACCAGGTTCACCTTCTATTGTTTCTGGTAAATTGGGAAATTGATAAGTGTTATAATAATACGGAGTATGCTGTTGTTTTTGCTTGGAAACCTCTGTATCTATATTATCAGGAACAGGCTGTTGCATTTGCTTAGAAAATTCTGGATTTACTCCACCGGGACCAGTGATTGGTATATTATCGTTTTGTTGATGTTGCCCTTGTAGTGCTTCAGTACCGCTTGCAGCATCGGCTAGTTGTCCTAGAACTTCCTTATAATTACTAGTTCCCGCTGTAGTACGGTTTTGTGGATTAACTGGTAATTTCATTTGTAAAGAATTTTGAGATACCTGACTTACAGTGGTTTCGTCCGAAGGCAAACCAAACGCTTTAAGATAATTTTTTGTTGCTTGCAACTGCTCCTTAGTAGGTTGCTTAGACTCTAAAACCTGTTTATAGCTTTCAGCAATATTGTTTATATCCCGGTTCATAAAATTATTTAGTTTTCTTCTTTATCATCCCCGTCAGATACGTTTCTTTGATAAGCCGGGTCATTTTTTCTTTGGCCTTTTGTACCTGGTTTGTACGGTTCTATTCCCCATGGTTTAGAAGGGTTAATCCCACCAACACCCGGTTCAAGGGTACCTCGCGCAACAGCAGCTTCTATTCCATTAAAAATAAGGTTTCGTACATGCGGATCAACAGCGTTAATATATGTTCTCAATCCTATTTCTGCGACAGCCTGTGCTTTAATGACTATGCCAGTTAAAATCATTTTAGAAATTTTACTCGCCAGCGGAAGTATTTCTGAAGCTAAGCGGCCAGTTTCTATTTTTGGTATTGTCGCAGTTATCTCTGCATGTTTTTTTGCCGCTGCCATTGTAGGGTTATCAGAAACCTTAACAATATCATCTGCCTTCTTAGCACCTATTTCACCTAGCTCTTCTAGTCCTTTTAATGATGTTACTACAGGGATCTCTGGAAACTTAACTTTAGGGTATGCGGTTTTAATAGCTTCTATTATTTTTATAGACGGTACGCCTAATTCTCTAGTTAACGTTTCCATAAATCTAAGAACCTCTACGTCTGAATCATAATTTTTAACAATAAATTGAAGAGCTTTTTCTTGCTTTTCTAAGTCTGTTAAATTAGCAAATTTTTCACCAATATACCATATTTGTTTACTGAGCATAGTATTAAAGGTAGGCGATTTTGTAAGCTTCCCAGCCAACTCTACACCTTCATCTGCAGCATGCTTTATAAAAATCTTTTCAGCCTCTTTTTTTGCTTCCCCGGATAGTTTTCTATATTCTTCAGGTTTAATAAATTTTGGTTTCGCCGGGCCAGATATTACGACACCTGTACCATCTCCAAATGTCTTTCTTACTTTTTCAACATCTGCTGGCGTACCTCCGAGCTCGGTTGTAAATTTTTTTGCAACTTCCGGGACACCAGGTATTTTTTTTATTTTTGGAATAATTACTTTTGCAATTTCTTCAATTTCTCTAGGGTTTTTAGCTGCGCGTTTTAATAAATTTTTGACACCAATTTTTATAGGTATGCCAAATCCAAGGCTGGGCAAAGCAGCTATTATACTAAAATAATATATCCATTCGTTGTATGTTGAAGGATTATTTTTCCATCTTAAAAAAGCCTCTGCGCAATCATCCCAACTTGTCAGACCTGTTGGGTCTAAAATTTCCCAAATTGTATAGGCAATTTTTCTAACATTTTCACCTTCACCGGCATCTCCTGTGGCTAGGCCTTTCAAGGTTTTACCAACTACACCGGTTGGTTGCCAGTTGTTTTTTATTTTGAGCAGCCAATTAGCCCCCATTGTCCTTAAAGGTGCTCCATCCTCTGGAAAGGCTTCGCTGTAGATTTTAAATGATGTCATTAGTATCCTCGTCCCGATAACTGCTTTCTTGTTTGTACAAATTGTTTGTAGGTGTTAATCTTATTCGATGTTTGAGTTGGTGCTGGCTGCACCCGGGGTGTATCTAATCTGAGCCCTTTTGTTGTTTGAATTCCTTGAGGGGTTGCGCCTTGCCCAGGTGTAGTAGGTTCTTGTGCCGCAGAATCAGGCTGACTTGATGGCTGGGGTAGAGCTGCTGTTGCTTGAACTGATTTACCAGTGTCAAAGTTTAACGAATATTTTCCACCATTTTGCTTAATAAGGGCGTTTAATTTATTGCGAAAATCTTCTTGAGTTTTCTCGTCACCGACAATACCTATACAACCGTTTGTACCTGGTCCACCACCATCAGGATGTATAAGAATTCCATCTCTTGGCCCACCCTGGGGGTTACCACTTGTACGGATATGCTCGACTCTTGGGTCAGGTATTAGTCTTCCACCGCTTGAATTTAATATACGAAACTTCCACCCAGATCTGCCAACTGTCATTGCTCTACGGTCTTTATCTGTAAGAGGTTCTTCTGGACCAACAATGTAATTGCCTTGTGGTATATAGCCTCTACCTCCCCCGCCGTTTCTGAAATTATATGTACCTAAAACCTCACCTGTCGGTGAAACAAGTTGAAGCGTGCCTTGCTTCATTGCACCTGGGCTCTCTTGTCTGCTAATACTGTTTGTATTAGCAATAATAGAGTTTTCTCTAACAAGCCTATAACATGTGACTAAATCTTTAGATTCCACATGTTATTTATTTAAATAACTATCTGTTTAGTACCTTGGCAAGTCGGTCTTTAAATTGTGCAACAAACGTATCAACAAACCTATCTAGCGCGTGATTACCAGCATCAACACCAGCGGTCTTAATAATTTGTGTTAATTCATCTTGGTTTAGAACAACCCTATATGATTCATCACCACCGTTATCGCCCTTTATACTAATATCAATATTAACTCTCATACATTAATTATATGATATGCTTGGCTTATCCAGTTATACTTTTAATGCTTTGTCCCAAATAATAAGCTGTAATCTGGGACTAAACTTTAAATTATGTATTTTGCATAGCTCTGCAATCATTGCCGCCTTTTCTACGTGCTCAGATCTACTACCACAACACGGCATCAACCATACTCGGTGTTTAGGTACTAAAACGTCTGGATTGTTAATATATTTTTCATAAACCTCATCTAGGTCCTGTTGTTCATTAATTACAAATTTAAAACCGGAACCGGCACTAACGTGCCATCTGAGCACTGCCGGCTTATATCGCTTTTCAACCGGGTCGCCGTTATTAGAGAGTTTAGGTGACGTGGTAAAAGTAGCTTGGTATACCGACCATTCTTCTAGTGGCTCAATAGTTGCATTTGTTTCAAAATCTATTTTCGGTATAAATCCGTTTCTCTTAGAGAAGGCTCTTATTAATTCTAGCAACGCTTTTTGTTGAATAAGAGGCTCACCACCTGTAATTTTCCATATTGCACCATCACGTAAGTGCTTAGTATACCCTTCAGCATCGAGTAAGTCTAATATTTGATTAATTGTAAATCGATTTTTCACCGACCAACTTACAAAACTATCACACCCGTGTGGTGAATCAGCTGAGGCAAATCCCTTGCATGTTAGATTACACATAGACAGACGCATAAAAACAGAAGGATACCCAGCATATTCACCTTCACCTTCAATAGTATAAAAAATCTTATCGTCGCTTAAAAAGATAGTTATCTCATCGTATCGTGACTGGGAAAC
>OGWD01000029.1_pt1 | contig 16795 bp, 30 predicted proteins | sample 1575981 | NCBI WGS metagenome assembly OGWD01 (sample SAMN07581555, study PRJEB24739) | freshwater metagenome | place: Singapore | collected 2015-04
GTTTCCCAGTCACGATAACAGAACCTTTCTCGCCTCCCATAGAGGAGATTGTGCCTACTCCGGCACCAGAAACGGGCTCTCCTCCGGTTCCAGTTGCGCCCCCTGTTACGGTCGCGCCACCAGCGCCCGTGCCAGTTTCACCGCCCATTCCAACAGGGCCAATTACAGATCAAGAAATTATTGATTTGATTGCGCCGCCTCCAGCGCCAGAGGAGCCTACGCCTCCACCACCTGAAGAGCCAGAAGAGCCGGAAGAGCCAACTACGCCGCCTGAAGAGCCAGAGGAACCGGACGCGCCTCCAACCACTCCAACAACTCCTCCAGGCACGCCAAATGTTGAAGCAATTCTTAGTGTTATCACTGTGCCAAGGCAAACTACACCACCTACTCAAGCACCTTCCACACGGGTGACACCAGAGGCTTTAGCGGGTATTCTTGACGAAAAAGATCCCATGTTTGGGGGCGATCCAGGCAGACAAATTGAGGATTGGAACCGTAGATCACTGCGCTTGCGGCGCTTGTTAGGACTATAGCATGAACACTTTGAAAATGATGTCTGGTGGCGGGATGAATAGCGCCCAAGAACTAGCAGAAATGCTACGCCAAATGGGACGTGGTAACGACACGGTACTTGCTCACATCACGCCGCAAGAGGCAGAGTTGCTGCTGCGAATGGGTGGTTCGGGTACGATCAATCCCAACACGGGCTTGCCCGAGTTCCAAGATGAAGATATTTACGATCTTGACATTCCTGGCGCGGGCGGGACGGTAGCCGAACAACAGGCACAGATTCAAGCTGGCTATTACGATCCTAGCACTTATACAGGCTCTCAATACTCATCTGGTGGCGGCGCACAGGTCTTTCCAGTAGAAACTCCACAGATTCAATCAACCCCTATTGGTCAACCTAGCTTTGTTCCTCAATCAGTATCTGCTGACTTACCTAGAAGTTTTTTGCCGCCAGATGCTTTGCAAGAAATGGCAACAGCAGAGCAGTTTGCTGCGGAACCATCTGACGGTCGATCTTTTGAAACTGGCAGTGCAATAGAACGGCAACTACAAGGGCTTGAGAGTAGGCTGCGTCGCAACCCGTTGGCTACTCAACTAGGCGTTGGGTTAGCTCAGGCACTGCTTGCAAGGCAGGCTGCAAAGCCATTGAAAGCCCAATCCCGTCTGTTGCAAGAACAGGCTGCACGCACCCGTGCAATGGCGACTGAGGCTCAGACCCGTGCTGCTGGTGGTGGCCTAACGGCTGCTGACCAGCGTGCATTGCAAATCGCACAAGCTAGAGCGCGTGCGGCGCTAGGTAGTAGAGGAATGGGTGAAGGTAGCGCTGCTGCTGGCATCCTATCTAGCCAAGAACAGCGTCAACGTGCAATAGCCAAAGAAGAGGCGTTGCGAGAGTATGCAACCCTTATGGGCATTGCAGATCAATCCACACTACAAGCTGCCCAGCTAGATTTGCAAAGGAACCAATATCTAGGCAATTTGGCGGCTCAAGTCTTGGCTGGCATTGTGACCAGACCGCAACAACCTGCTCCTCCTAAAGGTTAATCATGGCACTTCAACAAACGCTAAAAACAGACATGCCTGCTCTGTTGCAGGGCTTTGATTCTGCAAAAGATCGCCAAAGTCAAGCGTCATTTGCGCGTCAAAATTTAGGCACGGCACGTCAACAACAAATGGCTGCTGAAGAAGAGGCTGTGCTTGGCGAAGCCAAGATGAAGCGTGAGGCAGTACAGCGTGAAGCTGGTGTTGAAGAGCAGTTTGCTAAAGACATTAGACAAACGTCTCAAGATTTTCAAGCTAAACGCCAACAGCAAGCTCCATTTGACGCAAGCCAATTCACCTTAACGCCGGAGCAAGCAGCGGTAGATTCTTTCAAGACCCTGGTGGGTGGCTTGTTGTTTGGTGGCATTGCAAAGGCAGGTGCTGGTGCGATGTTAGAAGCGACTATCAAGATGCGCGAGGCGCGTGACAAGAACATGCAGAATGAGTATTTGACTGCATTGCAAGGTTACGAGCGTGAGTCTAAGCGAGTAAAGGAGTTCAATAAACAGTTGCTAGATGACATGGCAACCGCTATTGACCTTTTGTCTACAGATAAGAGTGCTGCGTTAGCTAAGGCAAAACTGGTTGAGGCAAGCATTGAAGATGGCGTGATGAAGTCAAAGCTGCGTGCAGGCAACTGGAAGGGCTTTGTAGAAGACCTGCAAAAAGTGGTCAACGAAGACAACAAGCGCCAAGCAGAAATGGATAAGTTGCAGTTCCAGCGCCAGACTCAAATGGATGTTGCAAGGCTCAAAACAAGCGAGAAACAAGAAAAGCCAGTCAAAGTTCCTACGCCTTTAGAAAAGTCTTTGCGTCAAGGCAATGAGTTGCTGAGTAGACTTCAAGAATTAAAAGACACAGCCAAACCGGAGTACTTTGCGTTAGCCCCAGCAGATTCTTTAGCGGCTGCACGCCTTAGCGCACAAGAAATGGGCCTTAGCGCAATCGCAAATATGTTTGGTAAGCCTGTCAATGATGATGCGGTGTTGTGGTGGAAAAACTACAACGACCTTATTTCAGAAGAACGTAAAGAGCGTTTCGGTGCGACCCTTACAGGAAACGAAAAACAATCTTTCCGAGAGACGATTGTTGCTCCGTCTAGCACTATTGATATTGCTATTAACGACCGTGGCACAGGCGTTCTTGATCGCAAAATCAATCTGGCTAAAATTGGTCTTGCTAGGGATTTTAAACAACTATCTGCCTTGGGCGCTACGCAAGTTCAGATTGACTCTTACCTGCCTGATGTGGACACTGATCTATTCAAAACTAAAGGCTCTAATGAACAGCGTGCTGAATCGGATGATGAGAAAAGGCGTAAGCGTATAGAAGAGTTGCGTCGTAAACGCGATGCAGGCACATTGGAGAGATAAACATGCCATTGACCGAAGCTGAAGAGTTAGAGTTGCTTGAGCTAGAAGAGGCAGAGTCTCGCAGCCGTCAAACAGGTAAGCCTCAAACCCCTAAAGCTCCTGCATCTGCTTTAGAAAATCTTGAATCAATTACAAGAGAAGACATCCAGCGTAGAGGCGTTGGAGGTAAACCTGGAGAGCGTCCAGCGGAACCCCCTGGCCTTGGGCAACAAGTTTTGCAAAATCTTTATGGCGTTCCTGTTCTCGCTGGTGGTGCAAAACTAGCTTCTTTATTGTCACGTGGAAGCAGGGTTGCCCCGTATGCAGAAAGATTTGCTCAAACCGTAATACCTTCTACTGGCAAAGAACTTGCCCGTACTGCTGGTGCGGTGACTACTGGAACTGCTGCTGCTTACGGTGCTGGTCAGTTGCTTCCACCTGGAGCAAGCCCAGTGGTGCGTCAATTAACAGAATTTGGCGCAGGCACGCTCGGTGAATTGCCCGTGGCTGCTGGACGCCAAGTTGCAAAGGCGTTCCGTCCATTGACAGACCGTGGCGTGCAAGAGGCTGCTGGTAGAGTGGTTCGCCAGATGGAGCCTGGGCAGATCGAACAACTACCAGAATTTGCCCCAAGCAGACGTGACATTGTTGCTCAAATGCAAGCACGTTTGCGAGGCGGCAAAACAGCAGAAGAGCCTATTGATGTGGGCCGTGTTTCGGAAATTCTTGGAACAAAGGCATCTGGCATGCGTGCAAGTGGAGAGGCGCTTGCAAAACAATTAGAGGCTACATCCAGGTCGCGCGTAGCTGAGTTGATTAAACCAAAAACTCCTCAAGAAGTCGGTGAGGTTGCACGTGCGCTTGCGGATGAAAGGCTAAACAAACTCAAAGCAGACCGAGAAACGATTGTCAAAAAAGACAAAGATCAAATGTTTCAAATTGCCAGGGCAAAAGAAGAGGCTGGGCAAGGAATAGAAACAACTGAAACCTTTGCTCAGGCAAAAGACATCTTAAAAAATATGCTGGTTGATTCGCTCACGAAACGTGTCAATTTGACAGGCCCAGAAGCTGCTGCGGTTGCAGAAGTGCGAAGAGACTTGACTGGAACGATTCTTGACCCGATGACTGGCGAAGTGTCGCAAAAGAAACTTAGCTTTCAAGCGCTTGAAAACCTGCGCCGTCGTTTAGGTGATCGTGCTGCTGGCGCTCCTGCCACTGGCTACGAGGCTATTGGGCAACAACAAGCCGGAGAGTTAAAAAAGCTAGTTGAAAGCGTCATGAATGACTTCACTGATGGCGCATTAAAGAAATACACAGACAACTACAGCAAGGCTAGTGAGCCAATCAACAAGTACCTTTCTAAAGTTGGTCAGGTTTTGACTGGCAAAAATGAGTTCCCGCTAGAGACTTTTAAAGTAGACGAAGAAGTTATTGGTAAAAAAGTCTTTTCTAGTGAGCGTCAAGTTCAAGACTTTATTGATCTTATTGGCGGGGATGTAAAAAAAGCCGAAGAATTAGCTAGAAACTATGCAAGTTTTGTCCTGCAAGATGCACAACCTGACAAGATCATTCAGTTTGCAAATCAAGGTTGGCTTAAAAAGTTTCCGGCTTTGAAAGACGATTTGATCCGTTTTGGAAACTTGCAGCGCTCAACTCCCGCTACGGCACAAAAGATTAGGCAAGTCACTGCTGCCACTGCTGCTCCTTTAGAACTTGGGCGCACTGAGAGAGATCAGGCAGAAAACTTCAAAGCTCTGTTGCTTGGCCCTTCAAATAGTCAAGCGGTGCGTGATGCTGCTCAAATTTTGTCTCGCACCCCTGAAGGTTCAGAGGCGTTTAAGACGGCGGTCAAAGACGTGATTGGCTTAACGCCTGCTGGTAGTTTGCAAGCTGCTTATCGTGATAAGTTGCGCCCTGCCATGCAGAATTCAGGCTTGTACCAGCCTAATGAGCTTGCGGTAATTGACGATGCTGTAAGAGGTATCGTTAATGTTCAGGGCGCTGTAGAGCGTTCTGTTCGGCGTGTATCTGCCCTCCCAGGTGCGGAGAGTCAGTCTCAAGAGTTGACGAGGCTAATCCAGTCAGAAGTGGCTCAAATGCGATCTGGTTCTATTTTTGGCGCTGCTATGGCTGGACTACTCTCTGCTGGCGCTAGTTCTTTGCTCAATATATCGCCTACGCTTGGTGGCGTAGGTGGGGCGGCAGCGGGTGCGGTTGGCGCTACGTTGTTACCGCGATATAGAAACTATGCCGCCAACATTCGTGAGCAAGTGAGCAACATTGTGCGTGATCCACAAAAAATGAAGCAGATCACTGAGGCGTCACCAGAGCAACGTGTTGGCCTAATCCAAGGAATGATTCGTGCTGGCTTGTATTCTGCAACGATTGCTGAGTCAGGAGAGTGATATGCCACTAAAGATGGGTTATAGTCGCAAGACGGTAGGTGAAAACATTAAACGTGAGATAAAGCGTGGCAAGCCACAGAAGCAGGCCATTGCAATCGCACTGTCAACCGCACGCAAAGCACGGAAAGGCAAGCGATGAACGAAGACATGGAGCGTAAGGAAAAAAATGCTGTTGCACCAGTTCGGGAGCAGCGTGGCACAGAGCCTTTGGCTGACCTACGCACGATGCGCCGTGAGATACCGAGTATTAACGTCTTGCGTAAAGACAAGCGTGGAAGCAGAAAGATGGAGCGATGAGCAAAAGAAGCAAAGGGCTGAGTCCAGAGTTAGACGAGGCGGTTGGCAAGCTCCTGAAGGAGGTTATGGCTGACCCATCGGCTACTTTGACTGACAAAACGAAGGTCATTGATAGGGCGTTGAAACTTGAACAGATCAAGCAAAAAATCAGTGATGAGGAGTGGGGAAGAGGTTTCTATCAATCAGATGAAGGAGATGAGTAGTGGAAACGGGGGCTGTGTTCAAAATGTTGCGGATCGCAATGGACATTATTTCTATGCGACTGCTGTCTATCCTGGCTATGTTGATGAGTTTCCTGTTGGCTCTATGGACGATGTACGAGCCATCTTGGGAGCGAATGGCGATGGCGGGGTTCTTTGCGGTTTGTATATATCTACCGTGCATTAGTTGGGAAAGGAAAAAACCAAATGAAAATGATGATGAGCAAAAGTGAGACCACTGTTCTTTCATACGACAAGGCAGCGGGTAAGCCAGTCCGTCCTCAAAGCATCCAAGATACTTACGGTATGGGCAAGCCTACCCGTACTAATCCTATGGGTGGCTTTATGGGAATGCAGTGCTTTTCTGGTTCGCCAGATCAGAAGAAGTCTCCGGTTGTAAAGCCTGGGAAGATGAAATATGGCAAATAACATTCCATTTCAGCCTATGGGCAACTGCGTGGTTGTCACTGCATCAACCGCCAACACGCAAGGCAATGTAGAGTCCATTACCGCCGTCAGTCCGGTGAACCAGTATTACGTGTTCAACCCAAACAAAGACAACCCAGTGTTTGTGGCTTATGGTGAGACGCAAAACATTACTGCGTCGATCCCGAACGGGAACGGTGCTGCTGTAGTTGCGATTCCTCCGTACTCTTCCAAGGTCTTTACTGGCCCACAGGTCAGCGCCACCAAGACGGTGTATGTACGAATCATTTCCCCGCACAACAATGCCCAACTGTATGTGACGCCTGGAGAGGGGTTCTAATTGTTGGAGTCTCTCTTTGGGGGCTTGCTAGGCGGTTTATTCAGGTTAGCCCCTGAAGTCATAAAACTCTTAGATCGAAAGTCCGAGAGGGCGCATGAGCTTGCATTACTCCAGTCTGAGATGGAATTTGCCAAAGTGCGTGGTGAGATTCACATGAGGCAAACTGAGGCCGTTATGACAATGGCTGAGGTTGATGCAATCGGCAGGGCAGTGGAAGAGCAGGGCAAGACTGCGAGGGCTGCTGGAAAAGCTATAGCCGCTGTCTCTGCCCTTGTTAGGCCAATCGTGACTTACGCATTTGTTGGAACTTATTTCCTAGTCAAGCTGGCTGCCTACCTACTGGCGCTGGATCAAAACGGTGACTGGCGTGTGGTGCTGCTAGACCTGTGGAACAAGGATGACATGGCTATCCTGACGCTGATCCTGACGTTCTGGTTTGTGGGTCGGGTTTGGGAACGTGGACAAAAGTCTTGAGATCGCAGAGGCTCTCTGCAAGCAATTTGAAGGCTTTTCATCCAAACCATACCTTTGTCCTGCGGGCTATTGGACGATTGGATACGGGACGGTTTATAAGCCTGATCGCACCGTTGTAAGGCCACAAGACGCACCAATTAGCCAAGAACAAGCAGAGGAGTGGCTGAAACATGAACTTAGGCACAATTACCTTGCTGGTGTTTTACATGCTTCCCCGATTCTGGTTCAGTATCCTGATGCCCTGGGTGCGATAACTGACTTTGCATACAACCTGGGAGTAGGGCGCTACAGAGCGTCTACATTGCGAAAGCGCATTGATTCAGGGGATTGGAGTGCGGCAGGCTCAGAATTGCAAAAATGGATTAGAGGTGGCGGCAAAGTGTTGCGTGGTCTGGTCTTGAGAAGGCACGCAGAATTAAAGTATATTAACAACCATGTAATCTAAGTATGTGTTAATAGGGGCTGTTTGCATGCGGAAAGGGGAATTCCGTGCCTGCCAAACCAGTACCGCAAGAGATTCTTGTAGAGACTTTGCGTGCTTATAACCGCACAGGTGGCAATAAAGAAGCCGCATCTCGCATCTTAAATGTTCCAACCTCAACCTTCTCTAGCCGCTTGCAAGCAGCCAAGCGTGCAAACATTGACATTTCTGATGAAGAGGATGGCACGGTTGCAACTGCCCAAGACTCTTTTGAAGATCAAGTGCGTATGCTGCAAGCTCAGTTACGCACGATCAAACAAGAGACTTTAACAGACGAGTTTGTTAAGCGGCGCATCATACGCCTACAAGAGTCTGACGTTGACCCTCCGAAGTGGATGCTAGACCCTCCTAGGAAGGGCCATGTGACAGGCGTGCCGACGATCCTGGCTTCTGACTGGCACTGGGGTGAGGTGGTTGACCCTAACCAAATTAACGGTGTGAATGCCTATGATCTTGGCATAGCTCAAAAGCGTGCCAAGGGACTCATTAACATATCAATAGACATTCTCAAGACTCGGTTTGCAGACCCGCATTACCCTGGCATTGTCTTTGCCTTGGGTGGCGATATGGTCTCAGGAGACATCCATGAGGAACTCTCCGTCACCAATGAAACCGAGATCATGCCTGCTGTGCTAGACCTTTGGGGAACTTTGATATGGTGTATTGACAAACTAGCCGATGAGTTTGGCAATGTGTTTGTGCCATGTGTCACTGGAAATCACGGGCGCAACACTCACAAAATGAGGATGAAAGGCCGCAACTTTACCTCTTTTGACTGGCTGCTATACCAGTTCCTAGCCAAGCATTTTGAAGAAGATGAGAGGATCAAATTCCTCATTCCTGATGGCTCAGACGCCTACTATCAAGTCTACGGACATAAGTATCTACTCACTCACGGAGATCAGTTTCGCGGCGGCGATGGAATGATTGGAGCGCTTGGCCCCATCATCAGGGGAGATCATCGCAAGAGAAGCCGTAACGCCCAGATTGATACCGAGTACGACACTCTGCTTCTTGGTCACTGGCACCAGTTGATCCAGCTTCAAAGATTGATCGTAAATGGGTCTTTAAAAGGGTATGACGAGTACGCATACCAGTCAAACTTTCCTTACGAACCTCCCAGGCAGGCGCTGTGGATTACGCATCCTGAACATGGGATCACATTCTCTGCCCCCGTGTTGGTGGATAGAGCGCCAGTCAAACGCAGTGGTTCTTGGGTCAGTTGGAAGGCATGACACTTACGCCGCACTCAGCACAGGTTGTGTATGAGATGCTGGCTCAGTTGCCTCCCTTCAAACGACTCAAGATGCCGCCCTCTCAAGATGTCATATTTGAGATCAATAATGACCCTGCCTGCTATGGAGAGTACGAGCCGGAACACATCATCCGTATTAGCAAGGCGAAAGTAGGATGGTTAGAGACGTTGATTAGAACAGTTGCACATGAGATGGTTCACCTACACTTATACCAAATCAGGTATAGGGACTGGGACAAGCATGACAAGAAGTTTCTGTACTACGCCAATCGCATTTCCAACACAATGGGCTTTGACCCGAAGGAGTTTTAAATGAATGTCAGCGAATACTTGGATAAGCAGGTTGAGATCAGTGAGCGCCTGCTTGATGCTATGCGTCAAGACTTTGACGAAAAGGACAAGTTCATCTTTACACTCATGTCTACTGTCCAGTCTCTCATTGCAAAGTTGGAAGAGCGTGACGAGGAGATTGAGAATCTGCGCGAAGAAGTGGCTGCGTGGGAAGAAATCTTTGAGGATGTGGAAGTAGTAGAGATTGACGAACAGACCAACGACTGATAGGGTTTGGTATGGCTAAAGGCATGGGAATCAAAACCAGCGTGAAATCGGGGAACTTTCGTTCCACGAAGTCTGGTGCTGGCATGACCCAGAAAGGTGTAGAAGCCTACCGCCGTGCCAATCCTGGTTCCAAGTTGCAGACTGCCGTGACGGAGAGCAAGCCTAGCGGTAGCCGTGCAAAGCGTCGTAAGAGCTACTGTGCGCGGTCTGAAGGGCAGATGAAGATGCACAGCATCAACTGCTCCAAGACGCCCAACAAGCGTATTTGTCGTGCTAGAGCAAGGTGGAAATGCAGATGAAGAAGGGTCTCTACTACAACATCAATCGCCGCCGTGAGGCTGGCCTTCCTCCTAAACAGCCAGGAGACAAGGGCTATCCGACACGGGAGGCGTTTGTTCGCTCTGCCAAGACTGCAAAGAAAACTACGCGCAAGACCAAACGATGAGATATACTGACCTTGCTATCTAGTAGGTAGCAGGTCTTTTCTCCTCTTGGACACTACTCCCGTGTCAATGGCCCCCCGATGTGGGGGCCACTTTTTTTACGCTTCCACTTCAATCGGTGGCTGCTCTAACAACTGCCCTTCAAAGAGATAAGTCCCCTGGTGGCCTAGTTCGCACCAAGGCGCTGCAAAGACCTGTCCCCCGAGCTTGCGCCATTCTGTACAGAAGTGATAGTCCTCTGACAAGAAGCGCCTGCTGACTGGGCAAATAGGGTCTTGGAAGAAGGCATAGATTTCCTCACCCGCGACCATGTTCATGTCTGCAAGGTACTTGGGCGTGTGTGGCATGAGTTTTTCATACACCTCACGTTTGGTAAGCAAGAAGCCTGTGCCGAGATTCTCGACCTCTGCGGGGATGTCTCGGTTCACTGTGACCTCACGGGCGTTGCCGACTAGGTTAACCACAAAGGCTCCGGTGTGGCGCTCTAGGGCTTTGTCACCCCGTTCTACTGCCTGCCTAACCGTGTTCCAGTTGATTTCCTTCTTAGGGTAGATACCTCCAATCACATCAACATCTGCCTCAATCATGCGCTCAAGGTCTTCAGCGCGGAACTTGATGTCTGAGTCAATCCACATGAGATGGGTGGCTTCACTCTTAAGAAACCCATGCACCATGTGATTGCGTCCACGGGTGATGAGAGATTCATTAAACATAAAAGCACACGCCACAGTGTGTCCCTTGGCGCTTAATACGCTAACTGCGCGTAGCAGGGATTGCACGTATACGCCATAGCACATGCCTCCGTACATTGGTGTTGCTACATAGATATGGGCCATCAGTTTTTCTCCTTTTCGATTTCACGGGTTAAGTCATACGCATGGCGAGTAATGGTGAGTGCGATCCGTTGCATCTCTCCGTAGTTTGGTTTGTAAGCGGGGGATGAGACTGCCTGTAGCTCTCTAGCCAGATTGTTAATTTGCACTATGTAAAAGCCAATGTTATCCATGTCAGCCCTTTCAGATTAGGTAGGTGGGGCGAGTCTGAGTGACGCTGCGCCCCGTCAGCGTTCCTAACCGACCTCTGGTGTAGAAGTCTCAGCCTCAGACTGCTGGGGGATTTCATTGCCCAAGATGGGCAGAAAGTCATCCAGATACATCATTGCCAAACTTTTCTTGTCATCGCCCCTCATAATGACGATGGGTACATCCCAGGGCTTACATGCCGCACCTGCCTGTTCCATAAACTCATAGACAGCCAGCTTGCGTCTGCGCTTGCACTCTATGATGAAGCGCCCAAGCACCAGATCGCCTAGCCCCTTCTCTTGATACTGTTGCAGGTTGCGCTTAAGTTTGACGCCGAGTACATCTGCGATGGCAGTCGCTACTTCACGCTCATAGGTTGCACCACGGGTGCGGCTGATCTTAGCCATTAGAACGGCACATCATCTTCAAAACCATCGTCAAAGCCAACCTTTTTGGTGGGCGCTGGATTGACATTGCTGCGATAGTTTGGATCGGGCTTCCAGGTGTCCTGCACCATGCTAATCAAAGCGCCTTTCGAACTTTGCTTTGTCCAAGCGCTGATCTTCATTTCAGTGCCTGCCTCGACCGTTTCAGCGACTAGAATGCTGCCCTGCCAATCGGGTGACTTCTCATGCTTTTTGCGCTGGTTTTGAAACAATGCACCTGTTCCTGGTTTGCGTTCATATGCCATTTGCCCTACTCCTTATCAATGAATATTCGGCGTACTCTTTTCCGTCTGCTGTCTTCAGTATCTGCGTCACAATGTTGTGACCCTGCTTGCGTAACTCGTCGATGCGTGCCGCCAGCCGGAACACGCCGAGAATACGTAATGCGGTCATGGGGTTCAGCGTCTGCCCAGACTCCAGAATCTTCAAAATCATCCTGGTCTGCGAATAACGCTCCCCAGAGGCTGGCTTTAGCTCTTTGCCTGCTCATTGGCCCCGTGCTTCGCTTTGCCAAGCGCACCGCTGAGTAGCTGGTAGAGTGCAGGCTCGTTGTCTCGCACTTCGCAGATCACATCTAGGTTGCACTTTTCAATCATGCTGATTTTGTCCAGCTTGTCAGCGGCTGAGAGCTTCTTGCTGTCGCTGATCTTGTCTACCATCGTCAGCAATGCGTCTACCCAATCCTCATGGTTCTGGTGATGAGAGTAAGGCTGGTCTGAACCTGGAACCTTAAAGGGAATTCCTTGCTCTATCTGGGCCACTGGTTGAGGTACCACCACGGGGTCAATTCTGCTTGCTCCTGGGATGCTTTCGACTTCTGTTTCGTCGAGCATGCCGAGTCCGCAGTGGGCAAGGACTGCTCGTCTGATTGCCTTGGTAGTTGCTTTAAGTATTGCATTAGCCAGTGCGTCACCTTTGGCATGCCCAACACTGACTGCGCCTTGATTTTCCGAAACTCGTCCATCAGCGCCTGTAACTCGGCAGGAGACAATGTATATGTCATCCATTCGCTCCCGAAACGTAATCTGAGTTGACAGTTTGTGGATGGCGCAGAGTTGCTGTGTTGCGCTTGCGTTTGCATATAGCACCTGCTTTCCGTTGAGTGTCAGAAGATCGAATGGTTTTGCTGCTGGATCAAGCCCAGATTGTTTGCAACGGAACAGGTAGTACGCCTGCTTCTGCTGCTCGTTCAGACCACTGAGATCGCCCCTCAAGACGATGCTGGATTGAATGGCAGGGTCTAGGCCACCGCCCTTGAGTTCAACTACATTAGTCATCTTTAGCCCCTTTACTTGATTAGGAAACGCCTGCTCCCAGGCTGCTCAATCACAAATTGCTCATAAATATCTGGCATCGCAGACTTAAACAAATCTGCTGAAAAGCGCTTAGAAGCCTTTGCCGCCTTCCAAGTAGCCAGGACAGTGCCATCGGGTGATACAAGGCTTGCAGCGTCTTGCATATAGCCTTGTAGGGCGGCTACAAGCTCATCCTCTGCGCCCTCTAGCTCTTTAATGCGTGCCTTCACTGCTGATAGCTGCATGGCAAGCGCCTCCATGTGCTGAGTTGCGGTGCGTGCAGACCCGTCATCCTTCTTATAGATCAGCTTGGCTGCATCGCTCATTGTTTCTGGATCAAAGGTTCGGGCCTGAATCTTTCCCCAGAATGCTGCCATCTCCAGAACATGCACATGCATCAGATCAGGCGAGAAGGTTTGTGGATAACCTACGATTTCCTGCCCTCCAAACATAACCACTAACACCACTCGCTCGACCTGATGCACAGTGGCTTCATGTAGACATTGAGCGCGATAGCCTACGCTCACTTGGTCTGTGCCTGCATCGCCAAACTTCTTACGCTGCGCTACTCCCAGGTTCTTGACTTCATACAGAGTCTTGCCATCGGCAGAAATGTAGTCAAAGTGTGAAGCTAGGAAGTCATGTTTTGAATGATAAAGCGTGTAATCAGCATCTTTAAATGAGATGTCATGCCGTCTTGCATACTCACGCATGATGGGTTCTTGCATCACCAAACCCATGTGCACATGCTCAATGCCGCTGAGATCGTCTAGCTCTTTAAGGCCAATCTTCTCGGCATAAACTTCGCCTGCCTTGCCTTCTACAAACCGTCTAGCGTCATTACTCCACAACGCTTTGTTGCGTATTTCTGGTGCGAATGTATCCACGGTAGCCCCCGTTTGTTAGGTTAATGTTTGACCTGCAACTGCCCTGCCCAGAGTCCAGCACACGTCATCTCCAGTTCCAGGCTGACTGGATTAGTTTTGAGTGCGTCTTTCTTGCCTTTCTCATAAGCCTCAACGAGATCGACAGGTTCGATGCTGCGGTGTTGATTTAGGATGGCTGCACCGATCAGGAAAACAGCCAGATTAAGTACAACAAGAATAAGCAGAATAGTTTTCTCACGCATCATCATCCACCAGCACCCGACAGAGCGCATAAAGGTCTTCCCGCACCATCTCTAAGACTTCAATGGTCTCTCCGCTATGTTCGCCATACTTGATGCGAGAGCGTAACGTATTGGAAAAGTCAAGCATGCAGGTCTTGGCCTCACTCAACTGAGACTGAGCAAGCATGAACTGCGCTGCCTCATAATGACTGGCAAACTCAAGTGTTACTTGAACCATGGTTCTTCTCCTTTAGTTTGTAATCCTTAAAAACAACCCCCTTGCTTGCATCTCCGACCTTGCATTCCTTTACCCATACCCGTTTACCTGTGGCCTTCATCGTCCTCCAGTGACCTCTTCGGTCATGCAGGCGTGGGCTGGCATGCGTCCCTCCTTGCGGAGCATTCTTCGCTTTACGATCTCCGATCTCAACCGTCACCCAGTCAAACGACAAAGCGGACTTTCCTTTTGCTTGGCGCTTGCGGTTGATAAAAGTATTTTGTGGCTGGCAAGCATACCCAGAGGATGTGTTCGCCAATCTGCTCAGAGTCGCTAAAACCATGCGATGCACTGGCTTTACATCTTCAATCGTGATCTCTTTGTCTTTCTTGTAAATCTTGAAACCGTCATCGGTCGCCAGATACGCATACGGGTCGAGGTATTTTTTATGCCACATCGAGCACCCAGCAACCGTCACGCTGCCAGCACCTTGCGTCAGCCATAGCGCAAAATCTTTCCCTGCCGTGTCGAGTCCGACAATCCCTGTCCTTTTGAATGGTAGGTTCATGATGATCTCTGCGGGAACCTTGAGCTTCTCCGTCGCATCCATCTGCCCAACATCGAACCACATTGCCGTTTCTGGCTCTGGTGCGAGGGTTACCGCTTTGCGTATAAGCGGAGTCATGCGTTCTTCTCCTTTAGTTTAGCTTCGATGGCTTTGGCAAATCTTGCAGGGTTTAAGTCGTAGCACTCTTGCACTTCTGGTGCGGTCAGCCCAACCCATTGCTCATTTGGTTTTCCTAAAGCGTTTTTAAGTCTGATGATTTCAACCGAAGGGTCACAGGCTCCGTGAACTTTCCAGTCACCTGATTCAATAGCAGACTCAACAGCATTTAACAGACCTGTTGCTGCTTCTCTGAGTGTAATCAAGTGCTCTTCTCCTTCAACTTTGCTGAATATGCTTCCCAAAAATCTCGGTATTCAGAGGTGTTGCAGTAAATCATCCGCAGTTCAAGTTCAGTCAGCCCAACCCATTGCTTTGGTGGTGCGGTGTAGAGTGGTTGCCATGTCCCGTCAGCCTTGTCTGGGTCGTTGGTGATGGTTCCATCTTTCCACATCCACGCCACAGGCTCTTGTTCACCTTTTGCCGTTTCGTCGACACGTTCTTGCGATATGTTTACACCATCGACATTGAGCGCTTGGCGTAGTGCGTTTATCGCATCCGCCCTCGTTTTGCTCCGATGCCCAAGATATTCATCGTCCCGATTAAGTTGCCGCAACGCCATCTCTGCTGCTTTGCGTAGGTCAGTCATGATTACCCCTTGCTCGTATCGCTGCCGCAGCCTCAGTCTTGGTAACCCATGCGCCATTGCGTTCTATGTTTTCACACACCTTCGCACAAGCCTCTCGCTCATCGGCACGAATCCCTTCAACAAACTCAAGAAACCAGTCAAAACTTGAGAAGATAACCTCGCCACTGTCACCCATCCGTGTATGGTCATTCACCAACTCATCGAATCGGTTCATCATTTTTCTCCTCAGGCCATTGATCTACCTGCTGCTCATGGTTCGCAGCGTGATGCTCGTCCATCAGGCCATACGCCACCTCTAGCACACCCTCGGCGCGGTGCAGATAGGGTGAGTAGAAACGATGCTGGTCTATGACATCAGAATATGCCCCTTGCAAGCCCTCTAGAGCCTCTACAAGCTCCTCGAACAGACTGGCTGGTAGCGTGATAGCTTCTTTGCTCAGATAGACGTTGTAGGGCTTAATACGATAGGTGTGACCTTCAACCCAGAGCGGGTCAGTGCAGCGCACCCACTCATTTGTGTCTTCGTAATGAACTTCAATGGTTGCGCCCTGCGCCCAGGCGATGATCTCTTTGGCGTGCGACAAGGGTGTTGTATGTTTCATAGTCATTTCTCCGTAGACATTTACAGCAATATTTTTGGTCTTTGGTGTGCATGCGCCCAATGCGTGCAGCGCATAGCACACACTTACGCATCGTCTTGCTCAAGCTCTAAACGATAGCGAGAGGCTTTGAGTGCTTGGATGCTATCGTGCAGTTCTCGCACAGATGCCCATGCCTCATGCAAGCGCTCTTCCATGCGTGCTTCGATGTCTTCCAGTTCAGTCACAGTGCGCCCTTCCCAGTTGAGCCAGGGGTGAGCGACACTGGCCCTGCCTGCCCAGTGTGCCGATTCAAAGATGTCTGCTGCGTCCATAGTTCCTCCGATTAGGTTAGGTGTTCAAGTGAACACATGATCATCAGAGCATATATGTTCTATCGTTGTCAAATCTTCGTTCATTGTTTGTTACTATTGACAACAATTAACGATAGCACTTACATAAGCGCTATAGTTGGTATAAGTGCTACTTATAAGTGCGGTAAAATCTACAAATAAAAAACATATACGCTTCGTCTTATAAGTGCTATGTATATATAAGTGCTATTGTTCTATAAGTGTTATCTACATATAAGTGTAATCTACATATAAGTGCTATGTCTTATATGTCATATATATAATATATATAGCAGCCTGTGGATAACTCTGGGTCAGCCAGATGGGTCTCGCGCGGCCCCGTGTGTGTCTGAGCAGGCAGGTGATGAGGTGCGATGATCTTCAAGGGCTAGAGAAGCTCCACTAGACTGAGGCACACGCGCATGTGAGTGATCGGGTCTGATCTATCGATATTTTTGCGGGCAACATGGTTTGGCAGGGCGTCACACTGAGCGTGACAGAGCATAGGGCAATGACGCTAAACAGCACTGCAAGCCAGGGTGTTTGCTGAGTCTAGTATCTTGGATGCTTTGAGGACGGACTGGCTTACCCGCTGCCTTGTCGTATGAAAGAACAGTGGTCTCACTTTTGCTCATCATCATTTTCATTTGGTTTTTTCCTTTCCCAACTAATGCACGGTAG
>OGWD01000030.1_pt1 | contig 16337 bp, 17 predicted proteins | sample 1575981 | NCBI WGS metagenome assembly OGWD01 (sample SAMN07581555, study PRJEB24739) | freshwater metagenome | place: Singapore | collected 2015-04
TGGTGTCTACTTCCACAAAAGTGGGAAGCCCGAAGAACGGCAGGATGAACGGAGCCAACAGGGTGGCAAACAGGATGGACAGCACGATAATCTGTCGCACACTCTTGCCAATGTCGATGGGAACTCGTTGTGCTGCTTTGTCTTGGTTCTCGGTGGTCTGTTTGTTGGCAGTCAGCAACCGCTCAAACAGTTCTTTTTGGTCTTGTGACTTCTGAGCCATGTAGCGGAACAGGAAGCCTGCGGCTCCACCGCCAATTAGTGATAACAGTTCAGGTGTAAACGGCATACTCACTCCTTCTCTAAAGTTTTATGTTCAATCACCTTATTATTTAGCAGTTTAGCAGTCTTCCTCTTTAAAATATTGAATCGCTTTTTAGCGGGTACAGGGGGAATATCGCTGCCCAAACCTGCAATTTTTCCGCCACCAACGGTGTTGGATGGTGCTCCAGTAGGCATTCCTGTGCCACCACCTTCCTGTTCCATGAAAGACGCGAATCGTTTTAGTTTACGGTGTGCCATCTATTTGCTTGCCTCCAAACACCATGAAGTGTATTCGTTGAGTTCTACCACGCTGGTAATGAACAGGCTGTGTAGTAAAGTTGCAGTTTCTATTGAACGCCACAAAATTTGTTAGTTGTAGTGTTTGTGACGAACCTCCTGCAACTGCTGTTCCGTTTGATTGAGACGCAACTCCGCTGATAATATACTTGTCGCCGTTTTGATTTCCTGAAACATCGTATTTCATTGTGTGATACGAATGGACACTTTGTGTGTGCCCCACTCGGTAGTCGTAGAAACTGGTGTAGTATGCGTCTTGCAGGTCGGTGGTTACTCCTGCACGGTTTCTCTGCACCTTGAGCCTATACCAATACGAACCCGTTGTAATCAAGGAGTCCCACTTCAGGTAGATGCTGCTTGATGTGCTGGTTGTGGTGTGCTCTTTCAAAATCTTATAGGTGGCATCGCCTGCAAAGGTAGTGCCAACTGTTGTGTCCACAGAGATGTAGGGTGAGGGTGGCACTTGACGCAGACAGGTAATTGTGAACCTGTCTTTAGTTTTTTGCGACTCTGCTGTGCTTTCATTTCTTAAAATGTTGAGAGTGTATTCGTCTGTGGGTGGAATAGAGTCAGGCAAACCAACAGCCGACTCTGTGAGATATACGCTTTCTTGTTCTGTTCCAGTGATTACGCAATACGCATTGCTTGTCATTGGTTTGTTGAATCTGACATCAAATATTGAGTTGCTCCGTGCAGACACACTAGAGACTCCGTATGCGTTTTCCAAGTATGCAACCACAGGGGTGGAAGAACCTGAATACGGGGGGATAACAATGGTTCCCCATGCTGTGGCTTCGCCTCTGTTTCCGGTGCCTGTTATGGCAGACGGGTATGTGTTTCCTGCTAAACGAGAGTATGTGGTTCCTGCTATGGATGCAACTGTTGGTGTGTAATCGCCAAAAACTGTTCCCTGTTCTAGTTGCGCTCCCCATATCAGTATGCCGCTACCTGATACACCTGGATCAAATGGTCCGTATATGGAATTTACTGTTGATGAAGGATTGGGAGCAAACCCAAAAGAGTTAGAACTAGTTAGGTTAGTGTTTGGAGTTCTGTAACTAACCACCACTCTCCACCATCCATCGTTTTGCCGTATAGTTTTTACTGCTAGTGAACTTGTATTTTGTGTTACAGAACCAGAAATCAAGTCAACAACTAATGCACCAAACCCCCCGTATCCAGTATCTGTAAAGGTAATATACCGCCTTTCTGCTGCTTTTGCAAAAATACTAACAGTGTAATTTCCGTTTCCAGAAGTTGGGCCTGCTGGGAGAAGAGCGGTTCTTATAGATTTATAGTATTTTCCATCTGAGGTTGGAGTTGATGCTGGATCAGACGGATCAAGTTCGAACAGTTTCATAGCCGTAGTTGTGCCGTCTGGTGCTGTGTAGCCACCAGCAGATATACCTATTCTTGTCTTTGCCCAATACGCATTTGTAAATGTTTGGCTATACTTGAAAAGGTTTTGTCGGCTTCCAACACCCAATCCATTAGTTCCTGGATGTGTGTCTATGAGCAGGTCTTGATTGCCTAAAACAAAGTTGTTTTGTGCGTTTGTGCCTGGATTAGAAAAAGTTGTTCTAACATATGGAGTTGGAGATGTTCCTTCTTCTAGTTGTGTTCCCCACACATAAAACTCTATGCTTCCGTTTCCACTCCACGACAGTTCGTCACCAGCACCAGCAGTTTGGTTTGCAATAAAATTGAGATAAAGATTTCTGTATCCTGGAACTGTTGTGTTTTTTGTTTTTATAGAAGACGATATTCTCCACCATCCATTTCCTGCATTTTCTACTTTGAATCCCAAAAAATCAGAAGATATGCTTGCGGTCGCTGTAGCACCTGTGTCTGTGTTTAGCATTACGATTCCACCACCTCCAACGATTCCATTATCAAATAAAGACACATTTGCAGAAGCACCTTTAAGAACTCTGGATGCCTCTCCAGATTTTACATAAATGCTACCGTTCCAAGGTTTGCCATTTACACCACCCGAAGTGGCTGCTCCAATATTTGCTTGTATAGTTTTTCTGACACCTAAACTATTTGATGTTACTCGCACACCAACAGCAGTGTTTGTTCCATCTGGTGCAATCGCTGCGTTTGGGACAAGGATAGTTCCGCCTGAACTCCCGCTAGGAGCGATAAATGACATATTTTCTGTGTTGGCTGCGTAGTTAGCCACACGCATCTTGTTTATGTCTGCATCACTCCGCAAGCAGAAAAACGCAGCGTGAACTCTTTTTCTGACTGTGTTGCTTAAGTCTACAACATTAGATGGTCTGCTTATGTCGATAGGATCGGTAAATCCAATACCAGCAATATCACAGGACGCACTAGCACCACTAGCGGTGACTTCATAGTTTCCAGTTGTTCCGTGAAGTATTGAGTGTCCCCAACCATTAGATGCGTTACCATACTCGTCCTGCACCAAACCAACATACGCACCACTCACGAAGCGTTCAGGATTTGTGAACGACACACGGAAAACTCCTGGCTGAACTCGTGAAACAGAACCAACGCCATGAGAGTCTAAGAGTATTGGTGGGTTCCCGCCATCAATCTCAAACAAACACCACGCATCGGCAGCGGGTCTTGATGATGCAGCGTTTCCAAAATTTCCGTATACGCTTGTCATAGAACCACCACCTGTAGTTGATAAATTGCACTCGCTATTGATCTGTTTAGTATTTCACCGTAATCTGGTCTGTTTACTACATTTGACAAAAAACTATCGCCTGTTCTCAACATGATTCCGAATCGAACCCAAAATCCGTTTACAGTTTTAGGGTATTGTGGCGTGTTCAGGGCATGAGTAAAAAATGCTCTTCCGTCTTCTGAATACAGGGTATTGTTGCTAACAGTTCGTGGTTGAACAAATATTTTATATTTTGTGTCAGGCATAGGGGTAACAAATTTAAAAGGAATGGCTCCTGTGCTATAGCCTTGTTGGTTGTCTCCGTCTGCTACCACTTGTGCCTTGTATGCAGCGTCATCAAAAGTCAGGTTGTATCCATTTATAAAATTTGTAACCGTTGGACCAGTCAGAGTTCCATTAAAACCTGTCAGACACCACGCCTTGACAGACTGACCGCCAGCAAACCATGCTAGACCTGAACTGTTGGGCATTATAGCCTCCGTAAAACCTCTCCAAGCCGTCCGTCCATCTGAACCGAGTCCACGGGGGTATCGTCCAATACCATCCCTTCTCCTATGTAGTTTAGATACAGGAGAGCGGTTTTCAGGGGTGCGTGGAGTTCAGGCTCTAATTTGAAAAATAGCATACGAGCCGCACCTATTGGACTAAACACATTTCCCAGAACTGTGAGGTGGTTAAGCAGCAGGATGGGGCGAATCTTGCCGCTACGCTTGTATTTTTTAAGCAACCGCTTCACATATTTGATTCGGTTCATGTCTTCCGAAAATTCGTTCATGCCCTCACATTGGGGATTGGTGTATCTCCCCATAGCGTAAAGCAAGAAATTGTCGCGGTTGAGTTTTTTGAAGTCCATGACGAATACTGAATTTTACTTTTTCACTGGTTTCTTTTTGAATTTGTTTTGCTTTTCCTTGGGTGACAGATCGGAGTCTGCCACAGAAGTTCCAGGATCAGGTTGCATGAGTTCAAGACTCTGCCCAATAAATATGTCCTCGTGCACCGAAGGCACATTCTTCAGACGGATGTATTCCCAAAAGCCTTTCACTTGCCCTCGTATTTGGCTATTGGACGGGGCGAACCCACCTTCTTGCCGTTCTGCACCTTTTGGGTGAGAATGCTTTTCTTGGGTCTACTGCGAACTACATCACGGTTCTTGAACAACTTATCCAAGCGTGGAACCCAATACTTCATCTTGGCTTCGGTGACAGGCTTCTTCTTCTTGGCACGAAGCAGAGCGAAATCCTGTGCGTCAAGACGCTTGTTCTTGTTCACATCCAGTTTCTTCTGCCCGCCAACCAGTTCTTCCTTCACAGTCTTCTTGCCAAACACATGACCGAATACACCCTTGCCGTAGTTCTTCTTGTTATGGGCTACTCGGGTTTGCACTTCCTTTTCCTTGTCGAAAGTGCCCTTCTCAATACGCTTCTTTCGCTTGTCCAAAACCTTTTCTCGCATCTTGAAATACGCATCACCCAATTTCTTTTTGTTCTCGGGATTGAGAACACCACGAGAACCCAGTCGTGCCTTGTCGTAGGCTTTGCCCAAACGCTCTAGTTTGGCTTGCCCTGCTTCGTCAATCTGCTCCACGCCTTCAACTACACCTTGTTTCTTTAGACGACGAAGACGAGATTTGGTGACACCAACAGGTTTGCCTTCGGTGTCTGTTTCAAACTTTTTCCATCCGTCTGTTTTCATTTTTCCCTTACCACCACTTACCGAGTAATCAGTAGTAAGTTTTTGAGTTCCCTGCATATAGCCGTGCCGTGTTCGTGGGGTGTCACGAACCATGCGTTTTGCTTTGGCAGACGAACCACCGCTCTGTGAGTATTCATCAATCTGCTCAATCTCTTCCTTTACTTCTGCACGGCTACCACGCTTTACAATCTTGCCGCCACGACCGTAGGTGCGGGGCGAATCTGCTTCTTTCTGTGAACGCTTGAGCAGACGGAGAGAAGCAGCATCGTGCTTGGTTTCTAGTTTTTCACCACGCTTTGCAGCCTTGCCAGTCTTTGTCATTCTTGCAGAGTAGCCGCGTTGTGCAATGTCTTCGTGCTTCTGTACCTTACGCTCCATTTCTTTTTCACGAGCAGGAGTTTGGTAGTCTTCTGTTACTTCAGCCTCTTCCTTGACAGCCTTCTTGGCTTTGGAAACGCGATACAGGGTATCGCCTTCGCCGTGCTGAACGCTTACCCGCTTTCCGCTTGCACGAATAGCGTTCAAGTCGGCTTTGGTCTTCTTAAGAGACTTCCACTCTTCTGCAACCTCAACCTCTTCCGCTACAGGAACGGAAGGAGTCAGTTTAGCAGTCACCACATACAGGGACTCGGGAGTGAGTTCCACATCCACATGGAGATTTAGTTCGGTGTAGCCACCTGTGGGGTTAGCCTTGCCGTCAAAACGAATCTGCCCTGTCTGTGCGTCGTAGCCGTCAACGCGACCAAACTGCACAACAGGAATGTCATAGGAACCAACGCCACCGTCCCACGAACCGGGCTTCCACGCAAAGTCTAGTTGCACCACATTGAGACGCACCTTCATCTTGAGGAAAGCCTCGTTGGGATCAAGGTAAGTGCCCTTGCCGATGGTGGCAAGCATGGCATTGATGCCTGCTAGAGCACCCGCAGACTGTAGATGATGCAAGCCTGGACCGTCTTTGTGTGCAGAGCGGTTGCCGTAACCAGTGAGAACCTCCGAGTATTCACTCTCGTTTAGTGCTTTGCGGAAATCCTTGAATGCCTTGTTCTCTTTCATCTCATGCTCCTTCGGGGTTGATCTCGTCTGCGTAGTAGTCTAGTAGTTCCTTGGCAACTCTTCGCTTCTGTTCGCCAGTCAAACGAACCTTGCTGCCGTGCTTGGCGTATTCCTTGATTGCGTCTTCTACTGCGTAAACAAAGCCCTTGATGGCTAGTTCAGGGTTATACTTGCCCTTGCCTAGTTTACGCTGGTAGTTCTTGATGATGGGGGTGATGCGTGAGCGGTAGATGCTCTCGGTGTTCACAGCAGTCAGGTAAATCTCCTGTTCTTCAGGAGTGAGTTTACCGCTTTCTACTGCTTCCTTGACACCTGTTGCTCGCTTGATGCCCTTGACAGCGTTGGCTTGCTGCCTGCCTGTCAGGAGATTGCGATAATGGTCAAGACCAGTAGTCATGCGTTGCAGTTGCGAGCCACGCTTGGCAACATAAGCGTCTCTAGTCTTCTTGCTCAACTCTTGCAGGTCGGTCATAAAGTCAAAGAAGGTCTTGCCTTCACTCACGCTCTTCCATCCACCGCCCTTTGAGTTATACCATTTTACTGCCCATCCGTTGGCATAAGCAGACGGATACACCTTGAACTTGCTCTTGGCAGCAGCCTTGGCTTGCGACCACAGAGACGGATTGGTGGGCTTGTTGGCTTCAAGAATCTCTTGTGCGTCCTCGTGCAACCCAACAATGGCAATGCTCTCTTCGCAAGCCCAATCAAAATCCTCTTCCACAACTTCCTTGCCCATTGTGTATTTGAAAGCGTTGAACAGGCTTGGACTACCTGTAATCTTCTTGACAAGGCTATCCAACATGTTAATCATCATTTCACGATACACCTTGCCCGTGCTCATGCTCTTGAGATTGCTCTTGGACTTGAGAGCCTTGCGAGCAGCGGTTATTTGGCTTTTGTCCACCAAGCCGCTACGGAGGAGAGCAGTTGTGCGATCACTTTCTGCACTTTCTCCCAACTTTTGACTAGTGGCTGCAATAGTTTCTGAAGCATCAGAGGCTCCCTTTGTTTTGGTTAGAGACGAGCGTAGTGCGGTATACAGAACACGATTCTTCAGAATGGTGTCCACCACATCTACTAGAATTTCTTGCATGAGTGTGCGATACGCAGGACTGCGAGAATACTTTTCAGGGTCAGAGAACAGAGTCATAGCCCTACGCACATTGTTCTGTGAGACTAGACCAAGACGGAGCAGGGCTTGTAGTTTAGATTTGATAGCGGTGTCCATGCAAGGGTTCCTTTGGTGACTGCGTTTTCTATATTTAGGTTATTTTTTCCTCTTACATGGAGCGGACGGGACCGTAAACCGACCGCCCGTTCATAATTCTGTATATTTGAATCTTGCCGTTTCGGAGCGTCACATAGACCTCTTCGCCGTAACGAATGGCTTGAACCGCATCACCGTCGCCAAAGGTTTGATACGGTTGGGTGCACGAACCAATATAAAAATTAACTCGCCCGTTCTTCACGGCTACCCATGTATCTTCGGCTGTGCCTCGTGGGTTTCGTGGACACGATGCCTCTTCTATCTGCTTGTGGCTAGTCATGGTGGGCTTGTTGCCCTTGCCTGCTTTGGGTGTCTTGCCTTCGGCTCGTCGCTTTTGACGCACAGCCGACTTGCGTTCTTTGGGACTCATCTCACCCACAGTTTCAGGAGTCTTGCCCACACGACGCATGGGACGGCACTTGGGATATGGGCCTTTGCTGTCTGCACTCTTGCGACCACACGGCGGATACTCGCCTGTCTTTGGGTCTTTCTTGCCACCAATGTTAACCCATTTCTGTGCAAACCAATCGCCCAAGTCTTCGTCAATCTTGCACGGAGGTGTGGGGAACTTTGTGCTGTGCTTGGAAAATCCACCCGTTTCACCTGGAGTTGGTGGACGACGCTTATGCTTATCGCTTTCAACAAGATTTGCAGCAGCAGCGTGATACAGTTCAGTAAAGTCAAACTCTTCTTTCATTTTTAGACGCATACCACTTTTTACATCGTTGAAGAGACGAACAATATCATCACGCTTTGCTGCTGATGGCATTCCACGAGCAAATGATTTTTTGTCGTCTTCTGCAACGGCTGCTCGCATTTTGCTGGCACTCATGCCTTGCACACCGCTTGCACTTTCGTCACGCTTGCCTGCTAGAACAAAATCGTAGCGTTTTAGTTTCAAACGCTTCTTGGGATCGGTGTGCTTCATCAGTTTACGCATAACTGAATCGTCGTAGTCTTCGCTGCGATCTTCGCCACCAACGAATACTACATGGTCGTAACCCATATCTGCCATCTTGTAAATAAGATCAAATGGAGTTTTGATCTCGTCAGAGTTTATAAAATTTACTCCTGGAAATAGGCGTTTCAACCAAAAATATTTACGAGATGGTGACAACGGATTCTTTTTTGGGTCGTGACTGCGACTGAAACCAATCGCGTGATCTGCTCCCATCTTCCGTGCTGTGTCTACCACCTTGTTGAAAAGGAGTTGGTGTCCCGAAGTTGGTGGCTGAAAACGACCGAAAGCAACCACTATGGTTTTGCTTCGTCGTGTATCTTTTACAGATTTAGCCACTTTGGATCACCTCCCGTAATGCACTTGCGGTACACCAACTCTTTACTGTTTCCACGATTTGGAAATCGTGAAGTTAGCCTTTGAAAACTCTATGCGGTCAACCAATTTCACCGCATCGTTACTCAACCGATCTATTGCAACAAACCCTTCGGGAACTGTTGCAACATACTTGTCACCCTTTTGAACAAATGCTCCGAATCCTGTGGAGAGGGTTCCTAGTTTGCCTAGCACATACTTCTTGATCTGTGCTACACGATTATGTAGTGCGAACAGCCGATTGATCTGATTGCGGTTGTTTCTCACATAGTCTAGTGTGGGAGTGGGTGTTTTAGCAGGAACTTTAGTCTTGCGTTCTTTGCGCTTGGCATCCACTTTAGCCGAAAGGAAAGACAGTAATTCGTTGGCATCTCCCAACTCACGCCCGCTGCGAATGATGCCGTTGAAATACATTTTGATTTCGGCTACAACTGCGGTGTTCTTGGCTAGCCCGTTCATTACGGTTCGTAAGCCAATACCCTCACGGATAATGTCGTCTATCTGCCCGTTGATGTGTGCAATATCTTTGGCAGTAAACAAGCCGTCACCACGAGAGAATCGGTAGGTGGCATTGTCGTACCACACAGTTTTGCTTTTAGCCAATCCTTCAAGTGAAGGATTGAATTTCACAACACGCAGATCTGCCATACTGTCTCCACCGTATTCGGTGTGAAACACTATACCAATCTTGGCTCCACCAATTCGTGTACCCAAGTGTGACTTGGGATCAACTGCGTACTTGATAGTGTTGGGTTGAAATGTAATGTACCGTTTGCCGTCAATGGTTTCGCTTCGGCGTGTCTCGCTGTCAAACAGCAAGTCGCCTTGCAGAATAGTGTTGATACGCAGCGTCTTGAAATACTTGAGGGCTAGTTTGAGTTTAGCGTTTAGTCCGTCAGCAGGATGGTTGGCATCAATGTCTGCATTGGTGTAGTTGATCTTGGGTGTTTTGTTAAACACGCTCTTTGTACCCACAAAGAACTTTCCGTTCTCGGGATTGATGCCCACGATAACAGCAGGAGCACCGTCCCACTTTACAGAGATATCGTAAGGCACGGTGTCGTTGCCGTAGAGCGACTGTACCACGCCACGCAGAGAGTTCATAGCCTTTGAGAAGCCTGCAAATCCACTATTGAAAATCTCGTCCTCTAGATGCTCCAAGTGGACATTCTTCCCACCTGTGCTTTTTAGGGATTCCGCTAGAAAGGGAATAAATGAATTCATGGGTTTCACGCCATTATTTAGGCGTGTGTAACCTGTTCAGACCGCCACAGAGCGATGGCATCCACAAGGGGTTCCACCCAATCACGGGTGTGTGCTTCAAATACTTGGCACTCGCCTGTGCTGGCTACACCCATGATTATTGTAATATTGTCTACCCGCTGCCCTGTCAGGTCTTGCCACATGAGAGCGTATGCGGCTCCCTGTGTAAAATAATCGCTGATTGCGTCTTCGCTCTTGGGATTCTTGGAAGTCTTGAAGTCCACCACAGACAGGTTGCCGTTATATTCTGCAATGCAGTCCGTGCGTCCTGCAAGCCCAATCTTTTTAGACCATAGAGGCACTTCAATTGCACGAATGTTGTCAATGCAGTCCAAATACGGCTGCATGGTGTGAAACATGTTCAACTCTTCTGTGCCTGCGGCTTCGGTGAGTGTAGTCTCTATTCGGTTTTGGAGATAGTCTTCTATAATGGCGTGAACTCGTGTGCCACGAGCCAATATGCGGCGTGACTCATCAGGGTTTTCTCGTCGCCACTTGGCGAAGAATGCTCGCTTTGCCCATCCTGTAACTGTGGTCACAGACGGAAACACACCATCAGGCGTGGTGTAACGGCGGCTACCGTTTTCTTCCTTTGCACTTATGTCGCCGTTTATGTCAACGAACGCATGACGAAAAGTTTTCATGGGTTATTCGTTGTCTGCGGGCTTCTCGTCAACCGCTTCCACTTCAGGTTCAGCCTTGGGCTTTTCAGGAAGTGGAGTTTGATTGCGATCCATCCATCGCTTGGCAGCAGCAAATTCAGGCTTGTTCTGTTGCTGCTGCATCCACAACAGCATGTCTCTCATGTTAGGCATAGTATTCTCCTAGTAGTATGTAGCACAGTTATTTATCAAATATTTATTAAAGAATCTCTTTTGAATTCTTTAGTGCGTCCTCATAGGACTCTAACAGGTCTTCAGATATCTGTGCGTATTGTGCGGCTCCACTAGCAAACGCACCAGTCACAGCCTGTGTAAACCTGTTCCTGCTGCCAAAAAGGACGATTGCTGGAAGACACACTCCAGCCACGACTTCACGCACATACGCGGTTTTAGCATCAAACGAACTTGCAGAATGATTCTGTTTCTCCTCCAAGGTTTTGATAACTTGGGCAAATCCCGACGAGTATTTTTCTGCTGCATCCAGATTTTCCTTGCCCTTGCGAAGTATTTCTCGTGTAGCGTCCACACACGCGGTCTGTATATTATAGTCACTTTCCTCTTTGATAGTGATGAATTCTATGGGTTTTAACGCTTTCCTAAACTTTGACAGTATGGCATAGCGGTCAAATATTTGCAACTCTTCGTTTATAGATTTTACAAGCGAATATTTGCTCATGGCTTCTGCCAGAGCGTAAATGCGTGAAAAAGTTTTACCGTCCTTGAATGGACGGGTGTACAGAGAGGTTTCGTCCGTTGTGGAGTATCGGTACACAGAATTATTGAAAAACGGAGAGTACCGCAACTCTGCATTCGGTGTGGTGAACCACACAACAGGAGAACCGTATCTCTCAATCAGACTTTCGATTATAGCCACCGTGATGCGTGGATCGTTGCCGTGTTGTTCAGTTATGGAGAGAGTCAGGGGAGTCTTGCCATCATCAGAAACCCAAAACTCCACGAGGTTTTCGTGACCCCTTGCTACTGCTCGTATTGTTCCGCCGTTTTTGTTTTTCTCACATTGAATCATGGTGTATACCTCGCTTTACTTTCGCTTGCGAGGACGCAAGCCGAACGAAAGACGCTTACGCATAGAGATTTTACGCCGTCTCTTTGCAGATGCTCTTTTGCCACGAGCCTTTCGTGCGGCTCGTTTGGAACGCAGTTTCATCTTTCGTAGTTGTGTGGTTGGACGACGAACGCACACACGAGGCCCACGCTTCATCATGCCTGGCCCACACTTGAATATAATTCGTTTCTTGCCCTTGCGAACCACAATCTTACGCTTGGCAGCGGCTTCGCCAAGCATCTCTGTCTCTACCTCTACTGACTCTTCGATCTCTTCAGCCTCGTCTTCTTCAATATTTACTTCAATGTCGGCTTCCTCTACAGGATCAAGAATCTCAATGACTCCATCCTTTTCTTCCCATTCGATACCTTCTTCGTCAAGATAGGCAATCACATCTTCACGCTCAAAGTTTGGCATATCAAGGACAATCTTGCTCTCGGTGAGTTCAGCATCAAACTCTTCAAAGAATAGTCTTTGGAGTGAATTGAATGCGTGATCTCGTAAGTCCTTGAAATCTTTCATTTTAGTCCCACAACATATCGTCGCCGCGATCAAGCACTACTTTACGAGTACGCTTGTCGAGGATTTGTAGTCCTGTTCCTGCTGCTTTGAGTTCTACTTCACGCCCGCTTGAAGTCTCGTAACTATCTATGCCCATCTTCTTGATCTTTTTTACCTTGAGTGTGTACGGTTTTCCATTTTTCTGTCCGTACACTTCAAATTTTGTGCCTATGGGCTTGATGTTCATGGTGGCAATAAGTTGTTGTGCCATTTCAATAGCGTTACCTGTGGCTGCTTCGCTTGCCTTCCATCCCTTTACACTAGGTTTGGCAATCAGATTGCCCATAGCGTCAGTCTTACGCTTCTTCAGAGGCACATTTGACCCCACAAATCGTGCAGGGTCTTCAGGGTTTACACCGTAGCCAATGGTTCCTAGTTGTGGATTACGATCACGCTTGACCTTGACGGCTTCAAGCAGCGACTCAACCAAACTCTTACGAGACGAACGGGTGTCAACGAATCCTTCTTTCACGGGCTTCTCCTTTTTTTCTTCCTTTGGCTTTTCACCCACAGTTGCACCCGAGCGACTTTGGCTCATCAGTCCTGCATCCTGTTGGAACTTGTTTGAGAACTCGATGATCTCATCAATAGGCACAGGCTTTCCACCTTTGGTGATGGTTCGTGTCTTCATCTTGGCATTGGTTCCTGCACCGTTGGCAATATCTACTGCACATTGTGCTGCCCATCGGTGATGCCCGTCAATCACATAACCGTCGCTCACATAAATGGGTTCAAGCAAACGACTGGCAGCCTTGCCATAGTTCTGTGGATCTTGTTGTGCAGCGACTAGGGTTCCGTACATTGCAGCAACTTTGGAACCTAGCAGTTCACCCTGAATAGGCTTGAGTGAAGTGGCATCCACTTCTTGATCGTTGATCTCGTAACCTGCGTTCTTGAGTGCTTCCTGATACTGCTTTTCCATATTGATTTCTAGTTTCAGGTCTTCAGGAGTTACTTGGTCTGGGCTAGTGTATCCCTTTGCTGCCATAAGAGTCTTAAATGCAGCAGAATCTTTTTTGCTTGGATCAACCTGCGAAGAGAACTGTGGCATCTCTTTACGCACAATACCTTTGGTTGTTTTTTTGCCTGTTTTGTCGTAGCAGAATCCCACTTGAGAAAATACTTTGGAGCACAACTCAAAGTCTATAACCTTTTGTCCACGCAGGGCTACAAGAGCCGCGTGATTCATCTCGTCCACAAACTGTCGTTCAACCTTTGCATCACCGAATACTGATTCAGCATCGGTTTCAGGACCGTCAAATGCTTTGCTTGCTATAGCCTTTGTTACCACATTAGCCTTGCGGATGTCAGGCTTTAGTTTTCCACTGCCCACAGGGTCTTCACGGAACGCACCATCAAAAACTGTTTGTGGGTCTTCAGCCCCGACTTGAGGATTTTCTTCTTCGGGCTGTGGCTCGTCTTTTGCAGTCTTGGTGGGTTGTGCCTGTGGAACAGCGGGCTTGGCTTGTGGTTGTGCCTCTGCTTGTTTTGTCTGTGGTGCTGCTTGGGGTTGTGCTTGCGTAGTAGGAGCGGCGGCTTGTGGCTTTTGGTCTGCGGTTTTGTCCTTTGCGAACCCGTCACTGTCTAGGGGAACTTCACGAGAACTGTCCACTTTGCTGTGGTCTACGCTGCCACCGCGTCCTTGACCTTTTGCGTATGCTTTGGCACGACCCTCATCGTCAAAGTAGTCAACGGTTCCTGAAGGATTCTTTGCACCATAGTGACCACTAGCAGTTTTCCAAGTCTCTCCCTTTTTGCGTTCAGCCCTTTGTTGTGGCTTGACAGAAGACACAACTTGCGGAGCAGCGGAGGCTTGAACTTCAAAGATTACACTTCGTAGACTTTTATATTCTTCACTCATGTTACGCTCCAAAAGTACGAGTGGCTTTGGTGATACGATCTATTTGTACTTGTATTTTCTCTGCACGATTAGGCCAGTGAATGTATTCTTTTTGTGGATTCTTCATAAGATTGGCTAACAGAGGTAATATCATTCCTTCAACTTCCAAAAGTTTAGCCTTGCACTCGTCACGAACGGCGTTGGATCGCTCTTCCACCTCATCCAACACCGCACTCAAACTCTCCCCTTGTGCCTGCACTGAAGCATTAAGTTCCCCCAACTCCATGTTCAGCACACGGTCAACCTTTTCTTCCACTCGGGCTAGATGCGAAGAAGACGCAGGCTTCAACGCAACTATTTTTGCATCCAAATCATTTAGTTTGGCTTGGAGTGCAGAAATGGCATCACCTGACACCGCTGGTTGCGGTGGAGGCTGAACGATTGGTGTTAGTCCCGCTAACTCTTCTTCGTCAACCGCCGTGAAACCGAAATCAAATTCGGTGTCAGACATATGCTATTCTATTTACGAAACGGTTCCAGTTGAACCTGCTGCACCGCCGAAGAATACAGCAGCGGTGAATCCCGCGTGAACAACGGTGTTTCGGCTGTAGTTTTCGAAGGTAGTTCCAGCAACTCCTGCGGTGTCACGAGTAACACCAACAGTTTGAATATTCAAAACGGTTCCAACAGGATACACTGCTCCGATCACTGGGGTAACAGTTACCTGTGATATTGCTCCTGCCGCAGCAGAAGTTGCACCACTTGTAACGGTGTATACTGCGTTACCAATCACTACTTGATCGTTGGTGAATGCGTTAAACGCTCCACGAATGCCGAGAGTGTTGCCGTTAGCCGTATTCGCTGTGGCATAAGCAAGGGTAGCACCAACAACGGTTACTGCTCTATAGTCTTCTCCTGAACGAACAAACTTGTGCATATAAATGCCAACTGTTGCACCGTTGTTAGCACCAAGATCAATACCATTTGCCCTTGTTTCTCCGCGAGGATTCTGAAGTGCTGCTACGGCAACTCCACCAGTTCCAGTCACAGAACCAAAAGGAGGAAATCCTGCGCCTGTTGTAAGACCAGTTACGCCGAATCCTAGTTTTCTTGCGGTGCTTTCAATAATCTGAATAGCAGTAATGCCGTCCATTTTAGATGCACCATATGTTTGGTACAGATTTGAGAGTTGTGCGGCAAGTTTTGTTGCCTTTGCTAGTTCTACTGAGCCTGCTGTAAATGGCATCGTTATATCCTTTCGATTGGGGGAGAGTAAATGGCTTGTCCTCTTATTTATTCATTTCTAAAGTGCCGTGTAGTGAACTCAATATTTGATTTTTAAAACCTTTGGACAGGTTTTGGTCTGCTCAAAGACGCACCATACGCCCGAAGCCCTGCGGCTACAGCGTCGCGTCCCCGCTGTGTCTTGGACGCTTCAGCAGCAATCTCCACACACTCGTCGTAGATATTTTTGTTTTTCACCACCAGTACCGTATCGGTGCTTGGCCCACCCATCTCCTCAAAGTGGCGGTCGCCCTGCGGGAAATCGTAAGACTTTAGCCCTATGGACGCACCTACCCGTTGGGCTAGCCCGCTGTAGATACGACCACGACCAGCCTTGGCTTGCTGCTTGCGACCAAACAGCAACCCACCAAAGTCCGAGCGTTTGGTAAATGCCTTGGCAATCTCTATAACTGTTCCAAACACCCCAATGGACTGGCGTGGGTTCAAGTCGCCCATGTCGCTGTCCACGAAATCGTTGCTGGTGTCCCATTCACCCATAGACTCGTCTGACCAGTAGTAGTCTCCATTTATCTCTTGCAGATGCACGGGAAACATGAGACGGGCAAAAGACAACTCATAGATGCGTTTCCCGTCTGCTGTCACAAGTGGGCGTATTTCGCTGCCTTTATTTTCACCCCACACAAATGCGTGCCCAAACGACACACGGAAAATATGGGCTTGTATTTGATGTAGCGAGCCACCGTCTAGTTTGGGCAGCACTTGCTCCTGCACCCATCGGTTCATCCGTTTTCCGCTTCGCACAGGCACACCGTATCCGCCGTGGTATCTTGTGACTCCGCTGTTGCTGCGGTCAATATCTGAACTTATGTCTGAATCCAAGCCTTCGTTGCGGCTGATTGCAAAGTAGTTGTGGTGCATCAGGTCTGCGTATCTGCCTATGTTACCCCACGAGACAGGATGGAGGCGTTGTGCCCACGGTGCAGGGCGATTGAACGCTTCGGTGATATACGATTTGAACTGGAGTTGACTCATTGTGCAATTCGCTCCAGTTCAAACACTTCAATGCCGCGTGTTCCGCCTGCTGCCATTCGTGTCTTGGCTAAACGGTATCCGTGTTTGGCTGCGTATCGTC
>OGWD01000031.1_pt1 | contig 16280 bp, 31 predicted proteins | sample 1575981 | NCBI WGS metagenome assembly OGWD01 (sample SAMN07581555, study PRJEB24739) | freshwater metagenome | place: Singapore | collected 2015-04
TAGATGCCAAAACAGGCGAGCCAATTGATGGCGATAGGAGAAGATATGTTGCCGTAGAAATGGCGCAGCGCTGGGGACTCAAAATAATACCTAAAAAATAACCCTAACCAACCCGAGGGGCGCGGCTGTTCAACGCGCATCTTTAACCCTCTAAACCCAAACCCAATGAACAACCAAACCCAATTTTACCTTTTTACCGAAAAGGGCATCACCGACCGCTTTTTCTGCGGCAACATTTACGAGGCGCAAGCCAATGAGCCTATCATTTACCACGGATGCCCAATGACCTTTCAGGAATGCGCTGACAACAACCTGTGCAAGCAGTTCGCAACCCGCAAAGAGGCGAACCAGTACAGCCGCGTGCAGGAGCGTTTTTTGGAATTGAGCAACAACCACGCGCTCACAGCGATGCGCGAAGAAGAGTCCTACCTTTATTAACCCCTCTAAACCCAAACCAATGAACAATCAATTTCACAAAGTATCCAACAACAACGCCGACGTTAATACGCTTGTTGGAATGTTTTTAAATCGCGTATTATATTCTGGCGTTCACCCAATCGGCCAAGTGGCTGGCATAATTGGCAAGCGCACGTTGCTCGTTCGCGTTGTTAAAACGACCACCGAATGGCCAATTAACAAAGAAGAATTAAAATGCGAAGTCGGCGGATTTGCTGGCGTTTGCGTTAATTCCTTCAATCAAAAATGGGAATATGAATTGACTGACGAATACGTTAAAATTCGTATTTTCAAAAACGAACAAAGAATACACGCGGATAATGAGCCTGTCCGTTATTACGACTACAACATCTAACCCAACCAACAGGGGCGCGGCTGTTCAACGCGCATCTTTAACCCTCTAAACCCCAAAAACAATGCAAGGCATCATCTTCAAAATCATCGGCGGCACACGAGCCTACGAACTGCGGTTCACCGCAATGTCAAATCAACACGCGCAAACGGTAGCGCAAGAACTTCACACCAGCCTTGGCTTAATCGGCAGGCACTACGTTGAACTGGACAACGGCTTTTCTTTCACCATTTAACCATCTAAACCCAAACCCAATGATTCAAATCACACCATTTCCCAAGTTGCACCTTGCCGCTTCAAGCGACAAGCTATACGAAAACATGAACTACATTCAGTTCAAAACACTGCCAGCAGGCAACCAAGGCAGGGCAGGTATGTATATGGCCGCCACTGATGCGCACATATTAGCGTGGACACCTGTGGACTTCTATATCGAAACGACTGACCTACCCGCTGAATTTTACATCCACAATGCTCAGTTCAAGAAGCTATGCCAAAGCAAACTTCAATACGTAACCTTCAACAAAGAATCGCAGGTTGTGTTGCTTCACGACAAAAGTGGTAACGTTTATGATACGATGTTGTATATGAGTGCAGAAGCCTACAATCATATCCATAGATACCCTAACTATGCCAGCATCATTCCAATTGATGCAACCGAACTGAACAACGGCCAATTCCACATCGATGCCAAGAGGCTATCAGATGCAATGCAGATTTTCGCGGCTGGTTGTATTACTATGAACTTCCGCACCGACAAACGCGCCTGCGTTATGAATTACAGCGACACCGAAGGCAAAGGTGAACTGCAAGTTATTGTAATGCCAATCATTAAATTCTAACCATCTAAACCCCAAACCCAATGACAACCCTACTTGACAAACTGACACCCGAAGCACGCGCTCAAATGGATTCGTGGCCTGCCGAAAAACAGGAAAAAGCAATGTACTGGCTAAGCCAAAACGAGTACGTGTACGAAACGTACTACACCACCGCACGCTGGATTTGCGTTCACTTCCAACAGCCCATTGAAAACTTCTACGACCTATTCGCCGTATGAAAGCCCTGACCTACACCGCGTTCCTTCTCGCCACCTGCTTCGTGTGTGCCATACACACGGACGCAGGATGGTGGTACTTCACCGCCTATGCGCAAACGATTATATTTATTTATATATTTGCGCTTATAAACAAACACGATGAAAAACACAACCAAAACCAAAACCCCTAAACCGTTAATGCAACTTACTTCCGTTTACTGCGAGGCTGACACCCTCACCATATGCCGAGCGCGATTTGGCACGATTCGCGCCGCGTTGAATTACGCTGCCACCCAAACACAAACTAAACCCTTAAATCAATGACATTTACCGAATATCTTAAATCTATTAAAGCTTGCTCCGATGCAGTTGAGTGGGCATCAAATAAAACGGTGGAGGAGGTTGTTGCTACCTGCCACCGAGGCGATTGGTTGCTGTGGCTCGCAAATAAATGCGAGATTGGACTGCAACCGCTAACACTTGCAAAGGGTCACTGCGCCAACACCGTCAGGCACTTGATGAAGGATGATGCGAGCCTTAAAGCAGTTGACACCGCGATTGCTTTTGGTGAAGGCAGGGCGAGCCGAAACGAGTTAGACATTGCCTATGCCGCTGCCGCTGTCGCTGACGCTGACGCTATCTATGTCGCTGACGCTATTACTGCCGCTGCCGCGGCCGCCGCCGCCGCCGCTGACGCTGTCTATGCCTCTGCCATTACCGCTGCCACAGCCGCTACCACTGCAGCTGCCTATGATGCTGCCTATGCCATTGCCGCTACCACTGCCGCTACCACTGCCTCTGCCGCTGCCGCTGCCGATATGGCTGCCTATGCCGTTGCCTATGCCGTTGTTGCCGCTGACGCTGACGTTGCTCGTAATGCGAATCGATTGCAAACAGCTGACATTTGCCGAAAGTACATTGGCGACCTAATCATCCAAAAAGTTAATTTAATTCTAAACCCTTAAATCAATGACCAACTTAAAAACAATCAACATCAAGGGCAAACCTTACGTTGAAGTCGTGGAGCGCCTGCGGGTGTTCCGCGAGAGCTTCGCTGATTATAGCCTGACCACCGAAGTGGTGCAACTGACACCCGACTTCGTAGTGCTGAATGCCATCATCACCGACCCGACTGGCCGCATCGTTGCGACTGGACTGGCGCAGGAAGACCGCACCAGTTCAATGATTAACAAGACGTCTTATGTCGAGAACTGCGAGAGCAGTGCGTGGGGTCGTGCGCTTGGAAACTTCGGCATCGGGTTGCAAGCCGCAATCGCTTCCGCTGACGAAATGCAAATGGCGCTTGCCAAGGAACAGGCAGGCATCAACCTGCAACCATCGCAACAGGTAATGGACAACCTGTTCGCTGAGTACAACAGCTTGCTGGCGCAGTTGCCAGAGCAATTTCAAAAAAACCTGCAAAGCAACCCGAGCTGGAATTTGGCTAAAATTCAGAAGGGCATCATCTACCTCAAACAACAACTAAACAACAACTAAACAACAACTAAACAACCTCAACCAATGACACCCTTAGAATTTATCGACACCCTTCCCGCCCATCGCCGCACATCCCTGCGGCAGATGGCCGAAGAACTGAACAAAGCGGGCATCCTCACACCACGGGGCTACCAGTGGACAGCACCCGCCGTATTCGCGGAGTTTCGCCGCAACGAAATAGAATACGTGACCCTGCCTAAACGGAAGCAGAATCTTGTGACAAAAGCAATGCGCAATTTGTCACGTGCCGAACACCTTATCCGTTCATCCGTCAAAATGCTACAAACCAATGGCTAACCTGCAACTACCCGCTAACATCAGCAAGGCTGACATTAGCGAATTTATCGATTCTGTGACCACGGAAGTGCTGGGTGGCAACATATCACCACTCAGCGTTCACGTGCGCTGTAAAGCGCTGATAAAGGCCTTAGAAGGCATCCTTGAAAACACGCAGGATATTGCGATTGACGAGGCGTACCACTACAAGGGCGCGTTCAACATCGAAGGTGCGAACGTGGTGCTGAGGGAAGGACACGGAATGCCTGACTTTTCGCAGGACGAATTATGCAATAACCTCACCGTGCAACTGAAGGCGCGACAGGAACTGCTCAAGCAAGCGTTTCGGATGAACGGCAAGGCTGTGATTGTTGACCCTGACACTGGCGAGGTCGTGCCAGTGATGCCGATGAAAGCAAACAAAACCACCTTAACCGTTACCTTCAAATGACAATTCACGCCAAATCAGGAAGTAAATTCACGCCAAAACAAGAAATGACAATGAGCAATCAAATCTATTTCGACCACAACATCGACACCTTCGCTGGAGGGTTTCCCGTTATCTTCCACTTTGACGCACGCGACTGGTTCGAGGGCGAAGGTCAGATTCCTGAGCTAAATTACATCGACCTTGATTACGATGAAAGGCAGACCTCCTTAATCAAGCAATGCCTTGATTCGCTGAACAGCGATGACAACACGCTAATCTATGCGATGCAAGAAGCGGCTGACAAGTTTAAGCACCAACTGGACTGGGAGAAAGCACTGGATTACGGCATTTAATTTTTGCAAGAAACAGGACTATGAACGACATCCAATTTATCTTAAAAATTGAAACTGAAGCAGGTGGCTTCAGCGTACCTATGTACTTTTCCGCACACGAATGGTTTGACGATAACAGCGGGGACATCCCCGCTGTTCACTACACCGACCTCGGATTCGACAATCGGCAGAAGACAATCATCCACGACTTTATCGGACAGGTAGGCACCGAACACGATGGCGGCTTGCTGATTGCTATGCAGGAAGCGGCGGATTGGTGGAAGAGCCAGCAAGGTTCTGATTCAGTGTGGCACGATTACTTTACTAATGATTATAATGCTTAATTTTACAAACCTTAAACCAAACCAAATGAAAAAATTTCAAGAATGTGAAGAAAGAGGAGAGGCGGCACACATACAGTTTGTGCAAGATTATTGTGCGAAATATGGTGTCTTTGCTTATCAGAGCAAAGCCAGTGATTCTGATGACATACATAATCACTTTGACTTAATTACTTATCCGCACGGCAATATTGATGTAAAGTCGCGCAGGTATCTAAAAAGAAGAGGTGAGTATGCAACGGATTACATATTTGAAATAAAAAACGTAAAAGGCGAAAAGGGATGGGGATATGGTATGGCGGACAATATTGCTTATGAGCAAGAAGATTGTTGGCATGTTGTGTCACTGCAAGGCTTACAAAAACTTGTAGCTGAGAACAACTACGAGCAACACGACCGCTCACAATATGACCGCGATGACCTATTCGTATGGATTCCAGCGAGCGACGTTCAACCTATTATTATTGATTCTATTCCAAAAACAACCTAAACCAAATCAAGTTATGAGCAACTATCAAAAGAAAGACGGTGACATCAGCGTCTTCACTAACCAATCAGCCAACGCCAACGCACCGCGATGGAAGGGCAATCTGCTACTGAACGGGCAGGAATACAGCGTGTCGCTGTGGGTCAAGAGCGGCGCGAAGGGCGAGTTCCTTGCGGGCAGTGTACAGCCGAAGCAGAGCTATTCGGACAAACAACCCGACACCGCACCCTATGTTTACAACGCACCTAAACCCGATACCAATGGAGACCTACCATTCTAATTACGGCAACACGACCCTAAGCCTGCAAATCGACGGGCGCACCTGCACGATTGCGCTGGAAGGCAACGAGCATTCCGCTGGCGATATCATAGAAGCCTTTGTCGGCCTGATGGTAGGGCAAACCTTCACCGAACCAACTTGCTACAAGGCGATGAGGAAATTGGCTGAGGAAAGGTACAGGGAGGACGATTAGTCCCAAATATTGCCTATATTTGTGACAGAGTCGCGGCTGTTGGTGGTGCATCAGCCGTGACGTAGGCACGACCGCGCTCATCTTTGGTCTGCCCCGACTGCGCCACCAGTCGGGGCTTTTTTTTTTACTAATTATAGACACCTTATGAGAAACGGATTTGTATTCTACGCCAGCTTTCAGGCGGCGATAAATTACCTTGAGGCAAGTGACCAGCTAACGATGTACAGGGCGATAATTGACTATGGGTTGAGTCAAAAAGAACCAACGCTGCCAACCCACCTGCTGCCGATTTGGTCGCTCATAGTCCCGCAGATTGATGCCAATTTTGAGCGGTATGAGAACGGAAAGAAGGGAGGAAGAAAACCACTGGTTACCAAAGAAAAAACCAGTGGTTCTTTAGTTAATAACCACTGGTTACCAACCCCGAAACCTAAAGAGAAAGATAAAGAGAAAGATAAAGAGAAAGATAAAGGGTCGGTTTCCGACAATTTCAAAAATGAATTATTGGCTGACCAAGTGTTTGTTGAAAAATTTATGATGGTAAAAAACTGCGAACCTTCTCAGGTCAAAAAGCAAGTTGATGAATTTGAAACGTGGCTAACGGTCAAGAACCAAACGCACGCAACATTCGCTGAGTACAAGAATCACTTTTGGAACTGGGTAGCATTACGCAACGTGCAGCAGAAACCGCACTGGACGCACACGGTGAAAAGCGAGGACTTGCGTTATTTTGAACAACACGGCGAACTACCCGATGGCACCACACCCTACTGAAACCCTGCTGGCGGCGTTCCTGTACGCAAGGCCACACGCCTTAGCCGAAGCGCAGGCGTGGATAGAAAGCAAGCCCGACTTCTTTACCATTCCCGAACACAAGCACCTGTACGCAGTGCTGACGCACCTGCGCAAAGAGGGCGCACCCGTGGATATGATGTCGGTGTCTTTTCAATTGGGCAAGCATATCGATAAGCCTATTGACTATCTGCTTTCGTTGGAGGAGGCAGTGATAGGCGTTACGGACATTTACACCCCGCTGCTGATGGCCACCGAAAGTTACCTGAAGCGCAGGCTGACGGCGGTGACAAACAAGACCGCCGCAGCGATGCGCGACCTCGACCACCCGCTTCAGGTACTGGATGAGCTGACGCTGGAAGTGGAGCGCATCAACCGTTCAATGACCACCAAAAGCACCAAGAAACTGGACAAACTAATGACCGACGTGCTAAACGATATGATTGAACGCAAAGAAGGACGCAAGAAGTTAGGCATCGGCAGCGGATGGTCGTCACTCGACGCAGTGCTGGGCTACCTGATGCCCTGCACCCTGAACATCGTAGCGGCGCGACCCGCAATGGGCAAGACCGCGCTGACGGTCAACTGGGCAGTGCAGGTGGCGCAGCAGGGAAAGAAGGTCGTCTTTTTTAGCTTGGAAATGTCAGCGGATGAGTTGACCGCGCGAATCCTTGCGGCTGAATCAGGCGTCAGCAACAGCAGCATTATGAAGTCACCGCGTGAATTGACGCAAGAAGAAGTCAACAACCTGATGACCGCCAGCGACAGGTTGCGCGCCTTGCCATTGCACATCATTGACACGGGGATGGTGACTATCAACGTGGTTAACGCAGAACTTGACCGCATTCAGCCCGACATCGTATTCATTGACTACCTGCAAATAATGACGCCGCAGAACGCATCGCAATCGAGCGACACCAACAAGTTTTTTGAAGAATTGACCCGCGACCTGAAGATAACGGCCAAGCGGATGAACATCCCAATCGTACTGCTATCACAATTGAACCGAAGTTTGGAATCCCGAACGAACAAGCGGCCAATCCTGTCCGACATTCGCAGCAGCGGAGGGATTGAACAGAACGCAGACACGGTTACCTTTGTACACCGCGAAGCGTATTATAACCAGCAGGCTGACCGCCGAGCCGCTGACCTGATTGTGGCCAAAAACCGCAACGGAATGTGCGGCACTGCCCAGCTGTATTTTTACGACAACCTGACCAAATTCACCGACCAACCCGTACAAACACTAAACTCCCGCGATTATGTCCCATTCTGAAACCGACCTGCAACGCGCTTGCTACCGCCTATTTTGTTTATGCAAGCCGCTTGAATATGGCTTGCTGTTTATGAACCACAACAACCCGCGCAACGCGATAAACGGCAGCATTCTGAAAGGTATGGGACTGGTGGCTGGCGTTGCGGATATGACCTACCTTCATCCTGACGGCGTGAAGTTTATCGAGTTCAAAGCCGATGGAGGTAAGCAAAGCGAAGCCCAAAAGAACTGGCAAAAGCTGGTTGAAAGCAAAGGCTACACCTATCACATCATCCGAACCACAAAGGAATTTTGCGACCTGATGAACATTCAACTGAGCGGAGTATGACCCAAGACTATATTTTCATCCAACTGACCAACCGCATCGAGCGGGCAACGGGCGTAACTATCGACCAGATTCGCAGCCGCAGCAAGAAGGCGCACATCGTTGCGGCGCGGCACGCGCTGTGCTGGTACCTACGTATGTACCACGGCAATATGTTCACGCTTGAGTACATCGGCAAGTTAATCAACCGCCACCATACAAGCGTGAGCGTCGCGGTGCAAGTTGCGAGCTGGGCAATCGCCAACAAAGAGCAGCGGATAAAATTCATATTGAATTTAGATTCGCTTGTGTATATTTGCCCACAATGTGGAAGCAAGCACCATCATACACCAGCTGTACAATGACGGAGTATTCCGACAGGTGGCAAGGCAAATCGCAACAAGCGAGTATGCCGCTGACCTTGAACACGAATTGGTGTTGTACTGCTACGACAGACCCGAGCGTGTTGAACAGCTACACGCAGCTGGTGCCCTCACCTTCTACATCGTGCGCGCCGCTATCAACCTATTCCGCGGCAAGACGTCACCATTCCAGCGGAAGTATCGACACAACGAAGAACGCGTGCCTTTGGAAGATGTTGAGCAGGTGGATGAGCGTTATAGCACAGTACCTGACCACCTGTATCGCAAGGCCGAGGCAGAGATGGACAAATGGGCGGCGGCAGGGAAGTATCCATACGACAAAAACTTATTCCTGCTATGGCTCGAATTGGGAAACAAGAAGCTCATCAATCGCAACACAGGCATTCCATACCGTTCAATCTGCTACACGATTGACCTATGCAGGCAACGACTAAAACAAGCGTTACAAGATGATTACAACGATTTTATTGGCTGCTTTGACAGCCTTGGCGATGGAGAGGTATAACGTCCTGCCAACGTGGTACTACCGAATTAGCCGCTTCAAACCTTTATCCTGCCAATCCTGCCTTGCGTTTTGGGTTGGATTTGGTTTGTCACTTATTGGCCACCCGCTATACTACGCGCCATTCATTGGCTTGGCATCTGCGGCATTGGCCATCATCATCATAAAGCTAACCGAATGAACGCAATCCTAATCCACGAGGTGCTGGCCATCAAGCCGAAGCTGGAAGCATACCACGCAAGCAAGTCGCTACGACTGACCCCTGCGGAAGTGAATACCCTGCAAGCGGCGGCGGTGAGCCTTGGCATCCCGCGCACCGACTGGTGGTGCGCAACCTGCGCCATTGGCCGCCTGTCGGAATTAATAGCCCACGCCGAGCATTGTGTAAAAGAAGGGGAAGTGGTATTTAATGTAAACGGAAGCGATGCCCCTACCGAAGACAAGCCAAAGCGAAAAGAGCTACACTGAAGCAGTTCAGAAGCACAACCTGCTGATGAGCAAGTGGGAGCATCAGGGTGCGCTGCTCAGCGATATGGCCAACATATTGGACTCGCTGAACGACTGCGATGCACCCAACGCACTTCACGCGAAGGTGGCTATCTGCGAGAAGATAATCGATATAATGAATTCGATGGAGGTATGAAGAAGGTAGCCATTGGCGAGTTGAAGCCAAACCCGAACAACCCGCGCATCATCAAGGACGACAAGTTCAAGAAGCTGGTGCAGAGCATCAAGGAACTTCCCGAGATGGCAGAGGTGCGACCAATCGTAGTCAACACGGATATGGTCGTGCTGGGTGGCAATATGAGGCTCAAGGCTATGCGTGAGGCAGGATGGAAGGAAGTGCCGATTGAAGTGGTGGATTGGGATGAGGATAAGCAACGGCAGTTTATCATCAAGGACAACGTAAGCGGCGGCGAGTGGGATTGGGAGATGCTTGCAAACCAATGGGATGCCGAGGAACTAAACGAGTGGGGTCTTGACCTTCCTGACTTTGAGCAGGCGAAGGAATTGGAAGCGGAGGAGGATGACTTTGAGATGCCTGATGAAGTGCAGACCGACATCGTGATGGGTGATTTGTTTGAGATTGGGCAGCACCGTTTGCTTTGTGGGGATAGCACGGATAGCGATGCGGTTGCACGGTTGATGAACGGGGAAAAGGCTGACATGGTATTTACAAGTCCACCTTATAATAGTGGAGGTAATAGTGGAACTGGTGGATACAGAGGCAATGATAAAAGGGAAACAAAAAAATTTTATAACAAACAAGAAATTTCAGATAATTGGACAAAAGAAGGTTATTTTAAATTTTGTATTTCTATATTAAATAATATTTCAATTATAAGTCAAGATAATACACCTGTTTTATGGAATGTAATGTATAATGCAAATAGTAGAGATGATTATGGTAAAGTTATATTTTCTGATTTAAATCCATTTACGGTTAAAGAAACAATAATTTGGGATAAAGGTGTTGGAATGAACATTTGTAGTACAGGAATTTTAAGTAGAACTTGTGAATTAATATTTTTAATGTCAAAGGGTGAAAAATACTATACAAATCAATTGAATGATACATATTGGAATACATGGAGGATAAGTAATAAGCAGGGAGAAAATATGAAATGGGGTCATGGAGCATCTTTCCCAGTTCAATTACCATCTGAGGGAATAGAAAAATTTAGTAAAATTAATAGTTTAATATACGAACCATTTACTGGCTCTGGAACTACAATGGTTGCAGCGCACCAACTCAACCGCCGTTGTTATGGCATGGAGTTAGATGTAAAGTATTGCGATGTCATTGTACAAAGGATGTTAAAGTTAGATAAAACACTAAAAATAAAAAGAAACGGCATAGATGAAACTAAAAAATGGCTTGAAAAATTAGGATAACCTGACAGTATTTCGTATCTTTATAGCATGAGCGCAAAGAACGGAAAAAATAAAGTTTGTGAGGTTTGTAAAAAAGAATATTATATCAGGGCAAACCGAGCCGAAAAATCAAAATGGTGTTCATCTGAATGTTGGAAAAATAGGAGAAAATTAAATGATTGTGAATATTGCGGAAACAAAATTACAAGTTATCATGGTAAAAAATATTGCAGTCGTGAGTGCAGCCATTCCGCAATGGTTGGTGAAAAATCCACAAGATGGAAGGATGGAAAATCACTTGAAAGGGATAGAGCAAGATTTGGTACAGAACTTAAAGAATGGCGTAAAGCAGTTTTCAAAAGGGATAACTACACTTGTCAATATTGTAATAATAAAACATATTTACACGCACATCATATTATTGAATGGGCGGTTGATGAAAGCAAAAGGTTTGATGTTGATAATGGTATTACTTTGTGTGTTGAATGCCATAGTAATGTTCACGGCAGATGGTTGGGCAAAAAAAGACCCCAAGTACTGCCAAGTCATTGTTAACAGGATGCTTAAACTTGACCCAACGCTGGAAGTCAAGAGGAACGGACAGATTTATACTACATCGTAACTTCATCGTGGCAACGCAAGTACCAGCACGCAACGGAGGAACGCTAACGCGACCTGACAAGGGCGAAACAATGAACCCGCACGGAAGGCCGCGTAAGTACGTCAGCACCCTGATTGAACACGGCTACAAGCGTTCCGAAATCAACGACACGATTCAGAATATGATGGCGATGACCGTTGACGAATTGAAGCAGGTATGGGACAATCCAAAGGCCACGATTTTGGAGAAGACCATCGCATCCGCAATGCGCAAATCAATCGAGAAGGGAACGCTTTACAGCCTTGAAACCTTGCTGTCGCGGGTGTACGGCTTACCGAAGCAGGAGGTGGAAAGCATTGTCCACATCGAACAACCACTATTTAATGACGACAATATATGACCTTACAAGAATTCACCTACCTGATTAACCTGATTGATGCCGACAACAAGCGCACGCGGGATGCGTACAGGCTTGGCATCGACTTATCTGAGTTTAGCGAAAATGCAGAGGCAGCAATTGACTGCTTGCTGAAGCACGTGTTTGATGAATTTCAGTACGAAACGCTATCTTGGTGGATGTACGAGAAGGACTTCGGACGGAAATCGGACGTCACAATGGAAGACGCGGACGGCAACGAGGTCTGTCGCACCATTGAAGAACTGCACGAATACCTGTTTGCGGACATAACGCTGTGTGAGTGACTTGGGGTGTGACTTAGGGGGTATGTTTGACTATAAATGATTTTTCAGTACACAACAGCGATAAAACGCATTCGGCAGATGACCGCTCGCAAGAAGGTCATACAAGGCGGCACCAGCGCAGGCAAGACCATCGCCATCCTTGCGGTGCTTATCAACATCGCAGCAAAGGCCAAGACCGAAATCAGCGTTGTATCCGAATCCGTGCCGCACCTGCGGCGGGGTGCGATTAAGGACTTCGCCAAGGTGATGCAGTGGACAGGACGCTGGGCACCCGAGCGGTGGAACAAGACCCTGCTGACCTACAACTTCGCCAACGGAAGCACGATTGAATTCTTCAGCGCCGACAGCGAGGGAAGGCTACGCGGTGCAAGGCGGCAGGTGCTGTACATCAACGAGGCCAACAACATCGACTTTGAATCGTACTACCAGCTGGCAATCCGCACAAGCGAAGCCATCTACATCGACTACAACCCAACGCACGAGTTCTGGGCGCACACGGAGGTGCTACGTGAGGATGACGCCGAACTACTGGTGCTGACCTTCCGCGACAACGAGGCGCTGCCTGACACCATCCGAAAAGATATCGAGATGGCGGAGGTGAAGGCCGCCACATCCACGTACTGGGCGAACTGGTGGAAGGTGTACGGTCTTGGGCAAGTCGGCAGCGTGCAGGGCGTTATCTTCAGCAACTGGGAGCAGATTGACGAAATCAACTACACCACATCCAAACTGGTTGCGCTTGGACTTGACTGGGGGTACACCAACGACCCAACTGCACTGGTGGCGGTGTATCGGTCAGGCGATACGCTGACGATACACGAACTTTTGTACGCTTATAACCTGACGAATCAGGACATCGCGACCAAGTTGCGGGAGTTCGGCATCAATCGTGCGTGGGAAATTGTCGCGGATTCAGCTGAGCCGAAAAGCATTGAGGAGGTGCATCGCCTTGGCTTCAACATCAAGCCAGCGCAGAAGGGGCAGGACAGCATCCGCAATTCCATCGACATCCTGCAACGCTTCACGCTTCAAGTGACCAAGACCAGCACCAATCTAATCAAGGAGTTGCGGAACTACACGTGGGACACTGACCGCACGGGTGCCTCGTTGGGAGTGCCGATTGACAAATACAACCACGCCATTGACGCGGTGCGTTACGTGGCATTGAACAAATTATCGCAGAGTGCAGGCGGGAAATATATAATTATGTAGATTTGCATTATGATACACCCAACTGCAATCATCGATGAGAATGTCACGCTTGGCAAGAACTGCCGCGTCTGGGCATTCGCGCACATCCGCACAGGCGCAACGATTGGCGACAACTGCACCATTGGCGAGGGCGCGCACATCGACTACAACGTCACCATTGGCGACAACTGCAAAATTCAAAACCACGCGCTGATATATCACGGCGTAACCATTGAGAATGATGTGTTTATCGGCCCGAATGTAGTGACCACCAATGACCACATGCCAAGCGTACACGGCGATTGGATGAAGAATGGCAGGTTCAGGAAGACAATACTTCGCAAAGGTTGCAACATTGGCGCAAATGCAACGATTGTCTGCGGCATTGAAGTAGGCGAAGGCGCAACCATTGGCGCGGGTTCAGTGGTGACGCAATCAATACCTGCCAAGGCGTTGGCATATGGAAATCCAGCTAAAATTAAGAACCAATGAAAATACTAATCGGTTGCCTTTTCTTTCGTCAGTACACAGGCTCGGAATTGTACTGCCTTTATTTAGCCAAGGAGCTAAAACGCCGAGGCTTTGACGTAACGGTGGCAGGTATGTACATCCACCTGCCAATCACCAGCGAGGCGACATTCTATGGCATCAAAGTCGTGGAACTATCGCAGTTGACAGGCGATGAGCAGTTTGACGTTATCCACTGCCAGCACAAGCCAGTGACGGAACACCTGTGCCAGCTATACCCGACAACACCGAAGGTTATGACCATTCACAGCATCGTGTACGATTTGGAGCGACCTGTCAAGCACGACAGCATCAAGCACTACGTTGCCATTGCCAATCACGAGCGCGACTTCATCATTAGCAACTACGGCATCCCTGCTGGCAAGGTCAGCACCATATACAATCCTGTTGATTCATCTAAATTCAACAAGGAGAACACGACCGAGGATAACTTTGTGCTGTTGGCAGGTACGGTTGACTATATGCGCAAGCAGATGATTTATGATGCAGCGCAGTGGGCAAGGGACAACGGCAAGCGTTTTGTGCTGATTGGCTACGACCACGGCGACTATTTATCCGACCTGAGAAAGTCTCGCGACATCATCTATTATCAGCCAATCCCGAACATCGAGATGATGGTCAAATCGTGCCACATCGCCTGCGGGTTGTTCATTGGCAGGACGACTATTGAGGCGTGGATGTGCGGAAAATCGGTGTTGAGTTATAAGTTTAACGCATCGGGTGGGATTGTGAGCAGAGAGGTGTTGGCACCACCAAGCGACATCGACCTATACAGCAGTGACCGCGTTGCTGAATCATTGATAAACATATACAATGAAATTGCTTAACCGCCTAACCGTTGCCCAGTTCCAAGAGCTGACCGCCATTGACCCTGATATGGGCGCAATCCGCAAGAAGTTGCGAATGGTCTGCATCGTCAACGGCATTGACCCGAAGGAGGTGGAGCAGTGGCAGATGGAACAGCTGAACGCGGAAGCGGCGAAGATTGACGATGAGTGCGGTGCGCTTTCGATGCTACCTGCCAAGCGGGTGGTTCGGATTGGCGGTAAGCGCTACAGGATGGAATGGTTCATCGACCAGATGACAGCGGGGCAGATGATGGAATTGCTAAACTACCAGCTGACCAGCGACGGGGAGGTCATTGCGAATCTGCACCTGTTGCTCGCCAGCCTGACGCGGGAGGTGACGTGGTGGGGCAAGACGTTGGCCTATGATGGCGGCAAACACGCGGAGCGGGCGGAGGCGATGAAGCAGGCGAAGATGGCTGACGTCTGGGGCTTTGCCTGTTTTTTTTTGCGTCATTCCGAACCTTTGTTGAAGATTATGCAGACCTATTTCGTGGAGGGGAACAAGACGAAGACAGTGGACAAGGCGTAGCCAAACCCGACTACGGGTGGCTTGGGGTGGCGTATGTGCTGATAGCGAAGCGCGACCCGCTAAAGATGGATGCGGTGTTTGCGATGCCAGCGCGGCAGTTTATGAATTACGTTCGATTAGCGAAAGACCTGCAATAGCACACATTTGCGGGCAGTGGTATTTATAGCTGATGAAATTTGATGTAAGCCTAACCAGCCAGCTTTCACGCATTGGCACGGACGTTACCGAATCCGTACGCCTGACCGAAAGCAAAGACATAAAGAGCGCAGTACTACTGTGGCTACGCGATGCGATTGCTGCGATGAATGAAGCTGTGGATAAGTACAAAGCCACGGCCACGCTAAACCTACGCCAATCGTTTCGTTCATCCGAATTCCGCTTGGATGGGCAGACGCTGAAGATTGACTTGGAGGGTGCGGAGTATTGGGCATACGTGAACTACGGCGTTGATGGGGTGGAAAACAAGCGCGGTCTTCCGTTTAGTTTCCGCAGGATACGACCAAGCAAACGCCACGTTGACGCCATCGTGAAGTGGATAAAGGACAAACCGATTACCGTGGATGACTTTGATGACACGGATGCCGAGGAGAGCCTGAAAAGAGCGGCGTATGGATATGCAAGTAAAACAAAAAGAGAAGGCATCAAGCCGCGACCATTCTACACGGACACGATGACCGACAAGCGGGTGAACGAATTGACGGTGACCATCGCCGACATCACAGGCAAGCAAATAAGTTTGAAATTGCTATCAACTTTTGAGAAATGAGCATAACCATTGTATCTTCCCTTCCCGCCTTACTTCCTGTCGGCAATTCTGACGTGGTGGTGGTAAGCAGTGACCTAACCGCATCCGCCAACTTCCGCTACATCTGCGATGTGTCAGGAAGCACGGCATCCGCACGGCTAAAGTGCGATAAATTGCCTAATCCTGCTTTTGGTGACTTGAACTCTGTTGAGGATTTTGAGTCTGCTGTAAAGAGAACTCCTGAAGCTGAGTTTCGTACGAAAAGAACTAACGCTTGGGTTTCGTCTCAAACTGCTTGGCTCCGTATCGTGACTGGGAAAC
>OGWD01000032.1_pt1 | contig 16141 bp, 29 predicted proteins | sample 1575981 | NCBI WGS metagenome assembly OGWD01 (sample SAMN07581555, study PRJEB24739) | freshwater metagenome | place: Singapore | collected 2015-04
AGTAGGTAGTGGTCCTGTCAACTTTATTCTTCCGGGCAAAGCAAGTGACTACGAGAAAGTAATTCGTGGAACCACGATTGAATTGACGCGGCAAGTGGATGGCAAAACGGAACGGTTGCGTACAAATGCAAATTCGTCTGTAAAGATTCCCGGCCAACAAATCCAGTTTGCAGATGCAACAGTATCGTTTGAAAACCTTGCCAAAGAAGATCTCAAACAGGTTGCGAAACCACCACCTCCGCCGCCTCCTCTACCACCACCGTCAATTGTGCAACAAGATACGAGTCCTTTCCAACCAGGAGGGTATCTTTATGAAGACGGTCAAGACTTTGGTGGCGGTGGTAGCGACTATGTTCCGTACACTGTTCCTTCACCGCCAAGTGCTGGGCAGACTTCTGCAATTGTGACGCAGAAACCACCTGTGGTGGTGTCTAATGAGGTTAAAAACACAACGCCTAAAACGACAGTTACCGAAACAACAGGCGGCAACATTCAACGTCCACCGCAAAACTTTGTAGAGGAAATGCCCGGAGGCGCAGGCGGTACTGACAATATTGCCATTGTTGTGATTGTTGATTCCAATTCAAATCAAGCTCTGGTGGTCGATTCGGCAGGCAATACAAACATCGTTCCTGCAAGGGATGTTGCAACCAATGAACCAGTTTCTAATGGACAAGTTGTCAAGATTACACCAGAGGGCAATCTTTCGTCAGCAGGTATTTCTGGAGGTCAAGCAGCAGATCAAACGCCGAGCGTGATGGATAACCAGCAAGGTAGTTCGCAAGGTGCTCCGGCCGGAGGTGTTTCTGGTGGCACAGTTTCTGAAGTCATTGCAGGCGTTCCAGAAGGTGTCCCAGGTAGCACATCTGGTGGTCAACAAGGTGGTGCAGACACGGGCGTTGTTGCTGGGGGCGGTGAAATTGGAGGCGGGTCTATTGGAGGTGGTCTGCAAGGTGGAGGGGATCTTGTTGAAGCCGGAGGTGGATTGGGTGGCCCGATTGGTGGAGAGGTTGGATTGCCGATTGGTGGTGGCGGCGAGGTAACGGACATTGGAACGCCTGCGGACATAAGCACAGGGTCCGGAACTGAGGAAGCGCTAGGAGGGGAAAGCATTACGGTCGTTGGCGGTGGTGGGAACGACACCATTGCTGGTGGAGTCGGTAATGACACGGTGGTGGATGATTCCGTTAATTTGACTCCAGAAGAGGAAGACGAGTTGATCCGGTTAATTACTGAGGAAGGAGTACCAATACCGCTGCCTGAGTTTGAAGAACCTGAGTTGCTGCCCATTCCTGAAGAAGAAATTGTTGTGCAAGAACCGCCGCCAAACATTGTTCGTCCTGCTGTTGTGTCCCGTCCTCCTGTGCGTGTTCCGCCGGGGACACGTTTAGTTAGCCCTTCACAAATGACCCCAACTCGGGTAGCATTGTCAGAAGGATCGGGGGACAATGTGTACGGTACAGCAGAGGAAGAGCAACAACCCGTTTGGAACATTCGTAGCCTTAAATTACGCCGAGCCTTAAGGATCTAATCATGAGTCAATTGCCTGCTCTCTTGAGAACCGATCTGTCACAAATGGCAGAGCGTGTGCGCCGTGCTGGGCGTGGACCGGACACCATGCTTGCACACATTACGCCAAAAGAAGCGGCGTTGCTCCGTGCCCAAGGTGGCTCTGGAACGACGAATCCGATGACCGGATTGCCAGAGTTCTTTGACTACGAAAAGGAACAATACAACCCTGTGTATCAGGAAATTCCGGAAGTGCCGTTTAATACTCCGGTTGTTCCATCCATGCCAGAACTTAATTTCAATCGAGACTATCCTGTAGAAGCCGCTACATATGGAGAATTGTCACCCGATTTTACAACGTCTCCGCGAAATATGCCTTTTCTAACTGGTGGGGCAGAGGGTAGCACTCCTACAGATCTCGGAGGCTTTTCCGCCCCCCAAGGAATTCGGTTTTCACCGGGCAGTCTTGGTGAAGGTGCTTTTGAATTTCCGCAGCCTGATGTGCTGGATCGTGCATATCCGCGTCTTCCTGTTGGAGGGGAACAAGCACCGGACATTGCCGCCGCGCTTCGTGCCGGAGCGAAGTCGGCTGGAGAGTTCTTGCAGACTCCTCTTGGGTATGGTGCGATTGGAGCGATTCCGGCGCTCTTGCAGGCAAGAAGGGCTTCCAAACAGGCGCAGCAATTGCAACAGGAGCTTGGTCGTCTTGGGCAAGAGGCAAGGACGCAGGGACGGGAATTGGTGCAACAGGCGCGATCTGGACAGATCACAGCAACCCAGCAACAGCAACTGGAGGCGCAACGTGCTGCCGCTTTACAGAACCTCAGCCGACGTGGTATTACGGGCGGTACGGCGGTGCAACAGCTTGAGCAGAGCTTGCAGAATCAGCGCGGTCGGTTCCTTGAGGACACCTTGAACCAAGGCTTACGGTTGATCAACGTCGGCGACCAGTACACTTCGCAAGCGATCCGTGCTGGTTATCAAGCGGATGCCCAGGCGCAGCAGTTGTTAGGCAACTTCTTTAACAACTATATGCGAGTGCTTGGCGGACAGGCACAAACGCAACCGACGCAGACTCCAGCACCAAGGAGGTAAGAATAATGGCATCAAGCGTAACTTCCATGCAAGACCCGATTTCTGCTCTTTTGTCGGGCGCATCAGGTGAAACAGAAACACTGCCAATGAAAGCTTCGGACGTAGAGGCTCGCGTGTTGTCTGGGAAGCTTGATCCAAGACAGAGTGAATTGTTTAGAAAAAGGGGTGAAGCAGAAGAAACCTTAATGAAGGAACAAAAGGCGCTTTCTGCCAAGACACTTGAACTTGAGGAGGCGGAAGGAAAGCGAATTGCCGGGTTAGAAGCTGGAATTCGTCGTACACGAGCCGAGCAAACAGTTCCTGAGCCAGAGTTCAAGCCAAGTGAAATGCAACTTGAGGATTACCGCAACCTTGCTGGAATGTTGGTTGGGTTTGGAATGCTTGCGGGTGGAAGTGGGCGCAACGGTGCAATGTATGCACTCAACTCACTCAATGGCATGATGAAGGGATACGCCGAAGGAAGGCGAGATCTTTTCAAGAATGAGCAGATTAAGTTTGACAAACAATTGCGATCAATAGAAGCGACAAACAAGCGGGTGCAACGCGACTTTGAGGACGCTTTGGCAATGTTGCAGACTGACCGTGAAGAAGGCAAAGCACGTTTGAAGCGTATTGCCGCTGAAAATGGCAATGGTGTAATGTCTGCGCAGTTGCAGCTTGGCAGAATCAATGATGCGATTAAAACTTTCGAGTCAATGAATAAGTCCGCAGAAGCTTTTGCGCAGAATCGTCTTAAAATTGATGCTGATACTAAGGCAGCAGAGATTAAGGCTGCCGCGGATCTTGCGAAAAGTAAACTAGAAATTGCTAGCCGAGAACAAATTGCGAGGGAAGAAATCGCTGGGCGGAAAGAAGTGGCGAATATTCAAGCGTCTGCAAAAGCAGAAAAACCCTTGTCTGGAGCAGAAATCACGAAGTTACAAGGTTTGCAATCGGTAGTGTCAGGATTACAAACATTGATAAAAGATTTCAAGCCAAAATTTGCTGGTTTAGGAGTATTTGGTTTTGGTGCAGATGCGCAACTTGAAGCACTAAAGCGCGGCATTGCTCTTGGGCTTAGCGAAGACGATGCTCGCCAAGCTGTGCGCTGGTGGTCACGATACAATCAAGTGCAAGCACCGAATCGTCATGCTTTGTTTGCCGCTACGTTGACCGGAAACGAACTTACAAACTATCGCAGTTTTACCTCACAACCAAGTGCGTCCGCAAAAAGCGTAAAAGACAATTTACAAGATCAATTGAACTATACGCAAAATACGTTCACTCAAAGAATGCAGAACTTTAGCGACACAGGATACAAAGTGCCACAACAAGTCAACATACCGGATTTTTGGGGTACTTATCAACAGGCTACTCCGGCACAATCTGCTGCACCATCTAGTGCCCCACAAGCTGCGCCATCCCCAGCCGCTAGGTCAACAACGCCGAGACAAGCCGTGCCAGATCGAGCTACCTGGATTGCTGCTGCAAAGCCGCTTAATCCGTCCATGACAGAACAACAACTTGGCGAGGCTTATGACAACAAGTATGGGAAAAAACCATGACGACAACCACGCTTGTAGACCCGTTTGAACAGTCTAGCCCTCCGGCTCTGGTTGATCCGTTTGAGCAAAAAAGTCCCGAAGTACCTGAATATCCGATACCTGAACAAAAACCGCGTTATGACGCCACCGAGGGTTTGAAGTCCATTGCAGGAGCAACTGGAATTGGCGCTGCTGCTGGCGCTCTTGCGCCGGAACTGCTGCGTGGTGCAAGTGTAGCGATGTCCGGTATTCCGCAACTACAGCGTTTTGCTCCGTTTGTTCGCAGCGCTGGTGAGGCAATGAGAGGTCAGCGTGTTAGCGGAGCAGCTTCTGGTGCTTTGGGCGGAGCGGTTGGAGAAACGGGCGGTCAAGCAGTCGAAGCAATGGGCGGTGGTGCGACTGCGGCCGAAGCTGCGCGTTTAGCAGGAGGCATGTTTGCCCCAGAAATTGTTCGTGGTGTAACAGCCCCGCTAGCAGCGGTTGGTGGATACGCACTTTCTGCAATGCTTAACAAGTTGTTGCCTGGGTCAAACATTGGCACAGGAATGCGCACCATTGGTCAAATATTGGGAGGTCGTGAACGCGGTGTTGCCGTAGATTTGACAGAGCAACAGCGCAGATTTATTGATGACAAGTTACAAGCCTTGCGTGGCGGCGCAGAGTCACAGCAACCGCTTAAAGACATCTTTGCATTGCTCAAAAATCAAAGCGATTCGATTCGCTCGACAGCAGATACGACGGCGCGGCAACTTGAGAATCGTGCACAACAAACGATCCAACTTGCTGAGCAAGGACAAGGGCGTTTTGTTGAAGAAGCAGAACGACGCATTCTTATTCAATCGCGTCAGTTGTTTGACTTTGGAGAAAAAACAAGATCGGACGCCGCAAGGCAGGCTGATTTGATCCTTCGCACCGCCAATGATGCGGCAGTTGCGACGCGAGAGGGCGCGGCAAAGCTTGCTCCAGAAATCCAACAACGCGCGTTTGCTGAGGCGGATCGTATTCTTGCAGCAGGACAAGCAGAGGCACAAAAGATTCGTAGTGACGCGGCAGCGAGAATTTCTGAAATCAGGCAAACACGGCAGCGTTTATTGTCTAGCAGTCGGATGCGTGGTGCTGAAGTGCAGCAAATGATGTCCGGTGTTGGGGAAATACAAACGCCGACAACTATTGGGCGATCGCTGAGAAAGGATTTTTTTGACGCTCTTGATGGTTTGAAAAGAATACGCGAAGCGAACGTCAAGACTTACAAGGGCGAGGCGTTTTCTGAAGCGGCAGCAAAAGAAGCACAAAGAGAGCGCTATCAAGACACACCGGAATTTGGTGAAGTGGTGCAAACCATTTCCTCGATGATTCGCTCTCCAGATACAGGTTTGCTGCGAGCAGCGCCAGAACAAAAAGGGCAGCTTACAAAGATTCTTGATTTGTTGCAACGCGGGGAAGGGCGGAAAGATCCTGATACGGATGAGATAATCTACACAAAACTCAGTTTTGAAGGTCTTGAAGGATTGCGACGGATGTTGCGCGACCGTGCTTTTGGGTTGCCAGCAGAAGGTTACGATGCGATCAACCAGCAGCAGGCAAGAGATCTCGCTCAACAAGTCGAAAAAACAATGGAGGCATTTTCTCCAAAGTTAAGAACGTATTTAGATAAGTACAAGGCAGATAGTGCTCCAATCAATAAGTTTAAGACAAAGCTTGGCAAAGCAATGACGGGGCAAGAAGAGTTTGATTTGGCAACATTTGTCGTTGATCCCGCCTTACTTCCGCAGCAAGCGTTTCGTTCCGAGACATCGGTGCAACAGGTTATTGAAACGATTGGTCCAGAGGCAGCAGAACGGGCGGCGCGATCTATGGTTGCCGACAAGTTGCGTGGTGGCTCTGCAAGAGATGTGGCGCAGACTATTTACGCAACGAGGGATTGGTTGGGGTTATTTCCGAGATTGGCAGAAGAGTTAAACGCTCTTGCAGAACGCGCCGGAATCGCAGAGCGTGTGACCGCAAAGAGAACGAAACTTGCAGATCTTTTAAGAACAGAGATGAGGGCTATGCCATCACGCGCTCGACGAGAAGCAGCGGTTGTTCAGGGTCGGGCTGAACAAAAAGCGGAACGAATCGAAAGAACGGGGAAACGAGAGGCCGAGCGAACGATGGAAGAAGCGGAGCGTAAAGCACTTTCTACTTCGACCACCGGAGAAGCGGAAGCGAGAGAGGCCGTGGCAAGAGCTGGTTCGCGTGTCGAAGAGGTTGCTGGTACTGTCAGGACACGGGAAGCCGAGTTGCGCTCCGCCGCAGAGAAAGCTGAGCGGCAGGCAAGAGAGGCGGCAACAAAAGAGGCGGGTGTGCTCACCGCAGAGGCGGCAAAGGTTAGGTCTGAAGCAGAAGCGAGAATCAAAGTATTGCTTGCTGGCAAAGAGCCTGTCGAGCGTGTACGCGATTTCTTGCTCGGTGCGAAGACTGAGGAGTGGGATGCAATCACTCCGATTTTGACAACTTCAGAAGGCCGGGAGAAGCTCAGCCAAGCTGTCGGTCAACTGATGGCAAAGCGCTTTACAGCAAGTCCCAAGAAGGCTGTAGAGGATTGGAAAGACCTTGGGTACAAATTGGTTGATCGTGGGTTGATGAGTCAAGGTCGATACGACGAAGTGTTGCGCGAATTGCAAAAAGTCGCTGTTACTCCAATGTCTGATGTTGTTCAGTCTTCTCTTGTGCAGCGTCTCGTACGCGATGCTTTTGCAGGCTATGTTGCTCCGGCGGTTGTACAGCCATCTCCAAGAGCAGCCGAAATGAACGCGGAGCTTATTAACAGGGGTCTACTTAATCTTATTCAAGGAGAGCAAAATGCCGCTCAAACAAGGGTACAGCCGCAAGTCGGTCGGTGAGAACATCCGCACGGAGATCAAGCGTGGTCGTCCGCAGAAGCAGGCGGTCGCCATTGCCTTGAATGTAGCGCGTCAAGCGCGTAAGATGAAGCGATGACACGCAAGAAGAAGGTGCAGGGGATCAACCCTGACCTGGAGAAGGCGATCTCTTCCTTGTTGAAAGATGTGATGGACGACAAGGAGAGTTCATTGACGGACAAGGCGAGAATCATTGATCGTGCTTTGAAGCTTGAGGCGATCCGTTTGAAAGCTCAAGATGACCAATGGGGATCAGGGTTTCTTGATGATGAAGATCCAGAGTAGAATAGTTGCTCCGATCACTTTCACAGGGGCGAACCATGACTTCTTCTCCGATCACAATCATCCGTCTCGCGGTCGCGGTACTCGCAGATCGCGTGATGACTCTGCTCAGTCTCGCAATGGGTTTCGGTCTGTACTGCTGGGCTGCTTGGGATCCGATCATCGAGCGCATCAGCGTGGCTATTGGGTTTAGCATTCTGGTCTTCCTTCCGATTCTTTTAAAGGAGCGCAAAAATGGTCAAGCTGCAAGTAAGCAAGTCGATGATTCGGGTGTTTGATAGCCTGGAATCCCGTCCCATGTTGCCGACCTTCCCGCTGATGAAACAAAAGTACACGGCTCCGGGTGTGCCGTGCTATGGCACGATGACCGCTGCGGAGCAGTGGGGGAAGAAGAATGGCAAATAACATCAAGTTCCAGGCGATGGGTCAGTCGGTGCGGCTCAATGCGATCACCGCATCGTCAACCGAAGTGACGGTCAATGCGTTGACCCCTTGCAATCAGATCCGGGTCCACAATGGAGCCAACCAGATCGCCATTCGGTTCAGTGCGACAACAGGACAGGCTGCTGCATTCCCAACCGCCGGAACACCGGAGTACGGCATTGTGATGCATCAGAACACGACAGAGATCTTTACGGTTCCACAGTCTTCGATCTCTGCGCAGGCAACACTCTATGTGTCTGCCATTTCGGCGGGAGGCGCTAGCACCGTGTATTTGACTCCTGGCGAGGGTTTGTGAAGAAGGAGTTCCCCAATCTGTCGGTTGGTCGCGGTGAGAAGTTGCCTGTCTCACGCGGGGCAGGACTGACGGAGAAGGGGAGGGCAAAGGCGCGAGCCGCTGGGCACAATCTGCAAGCGCCCACCAAGGACACGAGCAACCCGAGGCACAAGTCATTCTGTGCTCGGTCGCGTGGATGGACGGGAGAGCGCGGCAAGGCCGCACGAAGGAGATGGGGATGTCGGTAAAGAAAGGTCTGTACTACAACATCAATCGTCGGCGTGAGCTTGGCTTGCCTGCGAAGCGCCCTGGTCAAGCGGGTTATCCGACTCGGGAGGCGTTTGTACGCTCAGCGCGTACCGCCAAAAAAGAACCCCGTCGCTAAGGACGGGGAAAGTACTACCGAGGAGACACCCTGAAGAACTACATCTCATTTTGCATCAGCTTGATTGCATCTGTCAAGCGGAAGATCACCAGCGACTCTTTCCGGTCGCCACGGCAGATCACCACCGGAATACGGCCTGCATCTTCTGCCGACTTGACCGCCTGATCCATCCATTCGTAGACTGCAATCGAGCGTCTACGCTTGCACTCCAGCAGGAACGGAGGCACATCAATGTCTCCACCACCGTCACGCGCTTGCCCCAAGCAGCGGCGTACCGACTGCCCGAGTGCGTCACTTAGGAAGGTGCAGATCTCCCGCTCATAGTCCGATCCACGCTGTTTGCCGAGCTTACTCATCTTCTTTGAGGATCGACCTTACCTTCTCTCGCACCTCTTCGCTGACCGCCCAGCCAAGATCATCGGGATCGAGCAAGCGTTGCAAGAATGTTTGTTGGCGTTTGAGCTGCTCCGTGAGTTGGTCATAGACCCGGAGCAACTCCAGCACCATCTGGCGACGTGGATCAATCCGATTCATTCTGGATCTGCAACGAGCGGCGGCGCGTTGACTTGATCATTGCCTCAGCCATGCGGTAGGCATCGTCGGCAACGGTCGCATGGGGCGCAGCGGTCAGGCTGCCTCGGGCGATCATGGCTTGCATGGCAAGCATCGCCGCATAGTCGAGTAGTTTCAAATCAGAACGGGATATCATCGTCAGATCCTCCTGAGCGGACTTCACGGGGTTTGTTGGTGTAGGTGCTTGCCGGAGTCACCTTGGGCTTGTAGTCCTCCGGCATGGGGCGATCACGGGTGATGGACACAAGACTGTCGGTCTTCTGCCAACCGACGAAGGTGATCTCATCTCCAGGCTTGAACGTCATTGGCTCATCAAAGACGTAGATCGCCTTCCAGTTCGGTGCTTTGGGGTTCTTCGTTTGATTGAAAACAAACACGCCCCAACCCTGCTTCTGGTTGTCAAAGATCTTCGGTCTGTTTGTATAGTTCATGCTTCCACCTCTTCCGTTTCAATGATTACTTCAACGTCTTTGCTCGCTCTCCACTGTTCATGGACACGGTGCGCGGCAATTTGCCCAAGGAAAGCAGATTTGTCGGCTGGTTTAAGCGTATCGACGGTCTGTTGATTGCTTTGAAAAAGACCCACCAGTTTGGCGTTTTTCTCCTCATTCGAAAGCTTGCTGTTCCCAGCGATTCGGCCCACCAGATCAAAGAACCCCCCCACAAATTCGCTGGGGCTGTTGTGAGAAGAGTAGACTTCGCCGTCGGGCTTTCGGATCGAGTAAGTCTTCAACGCCGCGCTAAGAGTCGGTACATCGTTCTGAGGAACCACCATCTTAACGACCTCAGCCCCCGGTATCGTTTCCACTTCAGTCTCATCGAGCATCCCCAGACCGCAATGTGCCAAGACCGTCCGCCGAATCGCCTTCGTCGTTGCTTTCATAATCGCGTTGGCAAGGCGTTCGCCCGACTGTCCTCCAAGATCCACAGCGCCCTGGTTCTCTGTGGATCGCTGATCGCGGCCAGTAACTCTTACCGTGACGCAGTAAATTGTCTCAATCCGTTCCCGATTAATGATCTGGATTGATAGACCATGCGTGGAAGATAACTGCTGCGTCGCCGAAGCATTCGCATACAGAATCTTCTTGCCATTTAAGATGAGAATATCAAATGGCTTTGCACTCGGGTCAATGCCGATTTGTGCGCAACGATAGTTATAATACTGCACTTGCTGCACATCATTCAGCCGAGACAAATCCCCGGCAAGAACAATGCTTGCAATAATTGATGGATCAAGCGTTTGTTTCTCGACTAACTCACTCATTTTCGCCCCTTCATAAGTGGTTCATTTTACAAGGAATCTTCGACTACCTTTCGTATCCGTACAAAATACCTCAAACATGGCTGGATGCTGTCTCTTAAAGTTTTCTTGATCGAATCTCCGACTGCCTCGCGCATAGTGCCATGTCGCCAACACTTTACCATCGATTGATAATAACGTCCCAGCGTTCTGCATTGTGCCCTGGATTGCGGCAGCAAGTTTCGACTCTTGTTCTTCCAATCGTTTGATTTGATCCTTGATCTGTCGCAGTTGTGAGCAGGCTTGCTCGACAGGTTGGTTGGCAACTAGCGTTGTCTCATCCGACGTTGGCCAGAGCAATCTGGCCGATTCCGGTGAGTTGGGTTGCGGTGGCGACTTTGCTTGGATCGCTGCCCACAATTCCGCCTCGGTCTTGATCAGTTCTTCCTTCTCTTCCTCTGTCACCTGGGAGTCGATCAGCACCAGTTCCTGGCCTCCGAACAGCACTGCCAAGATGATCCGCGAGACGTTGTGTACCGCAGTTTCATGGATGCACTGTGCGCGATCTTCGAGTGGCATGACGCGATTGTCGAAGAGATTGCGTTTCATCTGGTTGTAGTTCTTGACTTCGACCAGCGTCTTGCCGTCGGCAGTGATGAAGTCAAAGTGCGACTTCATCCAGCGGTGTTTGGGATGCGTCATCTGGTAGTCCGCTTCCTTCAGTTCAACCTTCAGTCGGTTGCTGACTTCCCTGCCAATTACGTCTTGCAGCTTGAGTCCCCACTGGGCCGCTTCGTTTGCGCCCAGGTCTTCGCGCTCTTTGAGTCCCACCTTCTCAAGGTAGACTTCCGCAGCGCGACCGCCTGCGATCTTTCTTGCATCCGTGGCCCAAATTCCGGAGCGTCTCTGATCCGGTGAGAACTCGTCTGGAAAAGGTGTCAGTTGTGTCGTGGTAAGGGCACGGATTTCATCGAAATCCTGTTTCGTCAGAATCGGTAGATCCATGAATGACTCCATTGTAGTTTCCGTTAGAGGATGGGTTTTCAAAATTCCAAGCGTTGATATGCACGTAGAGTGGATACCAACTATCAAAGATCTGTGCGTGATTGTTTGGTTTAATCCACCTTCCGGCTATTTGCCTGCACATGCCTTGGTAGGCGCTTTTTGACTCTTCCCAGGTCACCACGGTAATCTCCTATGATTTGCAGTTGAGATGAATAGAAAGGACGGAGCAGGAATCCGTCATACACAGTTCCGGTGATCTGATCAATCAGCACGGGTCTGTTCTTGTAGGTAGCCTCGACAAACAGCTTATCCCGTACTGTTCCATCAATGCCTTGAACAAGCTTACGAACCGTTGGCATGTCTTGCAATGCCCTCATGGCCGCCTCTTTCAGGCAGCCGTGGACGGTGTAGTCGGTTGAGAGAGGGAAGCGCAAAGCATCGGTTTTCAGTTCCATCGTTCTTCTCCTTAGGCTAAATCAGGATCTGGTCGCCAATCATCCTGCGACTTCCCTTGCGATTTCACCACAATATACAACTCAAACTTTTTCCAATCGCTTGTACATTTAACAAGCTCCAATACAGCTTTCATCAGTTCTTGGGCGTTTGCCCAAGAGTGCTCGTCGTTCTGCGCCTCCAATGTAACTTCTAAGAAAGCGTCTTGATAAGTGTGTTTACAGTTTTGATTCATGAAAACTCCACAGACATAAAAGCATAGCCCTTTTCATCGTTCCAATTTAATTCGGAGGTGGGCCATGCAGGAAGACTAGAGACTTTCATTTCGTCATTGTGCTGTAGATTCCTGTGCCCGTTCTCACGCACATACTTTGGTGATTTTTCGCCTTCTACAAAATGCACGAACCAGTCGTAGTCGATCTGTTCGTCGTATTCATTCAAAATCGTCTTGTCTTTGAGAAATTCCTTCCAGGCATCCCAGGACACAAGACCCTCGGGACGGTAGCCTCTAAAAAGAAACGACCAACCGTAAGACGATTTGCCAATGTGATAGTCGCGATCTTTACGATTGCTGGTGTAATAGTTAGTTCCCATGATTATCCATCCATAGTTTGTGTCTCATTAGTGAGACGTAGATCTTTTTGTGTCTCATTAATGTCTCACTGCTCCCCCCTCGCGCCTTCGCTCTCACACACCCATCCACGTTTTTTAGCCTCCTCGTAGGCCTGCATTCCTCGTTCGCCGATGCCTACATTAGTCTGTGTGAGTGTAAAGTGGCCGTAACAAACCCGCGCCACCGGCTCCTGCACCTGCCAATCCAGCTCTTTAAGCAGGTCCTCGATGCTGTCTCCGTGTCCCGTAGCGTAACCACGCCTTATCATCCACCGGGCCACCTTCTCACGCTCTTCTGCTGCGATAAGTGCGGCGAAGCGTTCAAACGCTACTGGCGTCATCTCAATGCTGGCTTCAGGCAACCCAGCCTCCAGCGCTATCTTGATAATTTCGTCTCTATCCACCGTTTTTCTCCTTCAGCTTGGCCTCAATGGCCCTTGCAAATTCTTTGTAGTCATTCAAATCAAATTCGTTGTCACAATACGGAACAAGGAGATCGAACTCCTCTTTCGTGAGTCCAATCCATTCACGACGAACGTCATCTTGGTTCATGCGTCATCCCCAGTATCCGTCACGAAGCATGAGGATCGGTGCTGCCCAGGAAGAGCAACCGTTGTCTGTGACGAACCATTTTGAGCCGCCTGCGGCGAGTATGTCGGGTGCGTCGAGTGCACCTTGGTGAGCGAAGACGTCATCCACCAGTTCTGGGGCCATGACGTAGCGCATCAGCGGGTTATATCCTGTGCAGTTCATAGTTCCTCCGTCCAGGATCGTTTCCAGAGCCAGCAAACCACAGGTGTGGCTCCTGCTGCCATCAAGGTTGTGTCGCGGTAGCAGAGGCGTTGCTCTGGTCTGCCGGGGCCGACATACATTCCGGGTTCATTCCACGATGGCAGGTAGGTGATGCCTTTGTGTTCGTAAGCGCGTTGTGCGTGGCGCACAGCCTTGCTGTTCAGTGTGCGAAAGCTTAGATTCATGTTTACTCCGGATCGTCAAAGGGTGTTGAGATCTGCTGACGCAGTGCATGATCGCGTCCGATTCCAGACCGGATGGTGTCCAGTGTGGTGACGGTATCGATCAGCCGTTGCAGATCGTTGAGGAAGTTCTTATCGCAGTGTGCGGCGAGGCTTTCGAGGCAGTTGGTCGCTGCTCGCAGCACCATGCAGCAATGGATGGTCAAGCGTTCGGTTTCGGATTCAGAAAATCGGATCATGTTGTGCACCTCCCTGGTAGGGGAGTGTAGTGAAGAGGTCAGTCCATTCGTCATGGGAAAGGCTCCGTTCAGCGGTTGACAGATGGGTTTGTGGGAGGGTATTATGAGGTACGGGGCCATAACCCAGCCTTCCCGACGCTGACCTGGGCGGTAGGGGATAAACGAGACGCATCCTGGGGTACTCCTTCATTCGTGTGCTGCGGAGGCAGGGAAAGCACGAGATCGGGGCCAGCACCGGGGGCCGTGCAAACGGTAGTCAAGATAAACGAGACAGGTTGAAAGAGCACATCACCACTAAAAGCGGGTGAGGTTTTCCCTATGGGGGTGCTTCTCACAGTGGTTGGGCTAGCTGGTGGGTATGGGCGTCTCCTTGGGCTTGTGGCCCTCCCGACGCCCCCTGGTTTTGGTTGAGCCAGGGATCGAGAGCGCGACGGATCGTTGCGTCGAGGAGGGTTTTCCACTCGACAATGAGGGCATCATCCTGGGCGGTACGCACGGACTCGGACAGGGCAACATAGTCGGAGTTATCGATGATGTTGTCTTTTCTGGCGGTAGCAGCTTGTTGGAGAAGTTGCACGACGGTGATGTTCGGAGTGCCTTTCTTGTGGAGTGTTTTCATATGGACTCACCGGCGGGTGGAGTCCAGAGGAAGGCCAGGGCGTACTTGATCGCTCTATCCCGGTCGCGGAAGTGGCGGACGGTGATGTTGTTTCCAGAGTCGGTATCGGTTGCAACCACGGTGTGTTTGTCGGGCGCGGTGGTCTTGACGCGCACCGAAATGCCCATGTCTTCGTTGATGACGATAGCGCCTGCTGCTAGGTCGAGGTAGATGTCCATCTTAGTGCTCCTTGCCCCCTCGAGGGGGGCTCATAGGGTTTACAGTGGGATGATCCCGGCCAGGATGAGCGCAGCGAGTGTGGCCGCGCAAATCCACATTCCGATGAACACGAGGCGATCAGGATTGTTCATGTATGTCTCCAGAAGGTGAAAAATGGGGCCGAAGCCCCTGTTTTCATGCGGTTAAAAGTCCAGCGGCTTTCATGGCGAGACGCCAATACCTCGCCTTGTGCTCTGGATTATCATCAGAGTAGTGCATACTACGCTCGGTGTAATCACCGGTGCGGTAATCCTGCTCCGATTCCGAATGTAGCCATTCGTAGGTTGCACCGATAGCAGGGCTGCATGAAACAAACGGGTAATCGCGCATAGCGCGTACCAGTTCACGGAAAGTAAGGGCTTCAACTTCAATGCGCCCAAGTGCACCATCCGGACAATAGTCCTCCTCGTCGTCCTCTGGCGCAGGGTAGACTGTTTCAATAAATGTTACATTGATCATGATGTTTTCTCCTGGTAATCGATGCAAAACTGCATCCTAAGGCCCTCGATCCGAGGGCTATAGGCTGAAGTCTAGGCTGCTAGAAGTTCTTCTTCTTGCACTGCTGCGGTTAAGTAATCCATGGCTGCTTGTGCTTTGCTTGCTGCTTTAATGATCGCGGTCTTGTCTTGCTTCAAGACTTTAAGCCAAGATTCGATGTAGCTTGCATGTTGTAGCTTTCCGTCGATGCCAGTTTTCATGCAAAGCATGGCCGCCCCTAGTTCTGCAATCAGTTCTTCAAAGGCGTAAGCTTCCGAACCGAACCTATTAGCTAGCTTGCGATCAAGGCGTGAAGCATGGCCAGTGGCATGCACTGCCTCGTGCAGCAAGGTTGCTGCATAGTCACTAACACTGCGGAAAGAAGCTATATCGGGAATGCCAATAAGGTCTCGGGTAGCTTGATAGTACGCAGAGCTTGCTTGTTGCACTCCACCGGCGAGGCCGAGCCGTGCGACGACGTCAGTAACGGCTTGATCTACGGATCCGGATAGAGTGCCTGATTGACGTTGAAAGCTAGCTCCTTCAACGTCGTCGGCATTGAAAACGAAGTAGTGACGCAGCATCGGCACAATCGAAAGCGTATCTTCTCCTTCGTTATTCTTTTTTGTGAGTTCTAAAGGCTTCCAGAAGACAATCGGTACGCCTTTGGAACCTTTGCGCACGCGCAACTGCGCCTGGGCGCATTGTTTGAACGTGAGCCAAGCATTCGAACGACCAAGGCCTGCCATGCCAAGCCAGATCTGATTCATGCCCCGGTAGATCGTTCCGGTGATCGGGTTGTATGCTTCGCAAGCTTCGCTCCAAGGCTTCACCCAGGGCGCAGTGCCCTTCTCCAGTTCTTGTATGATGGTGTCGGTGATTGTCTTTGCGATATCCATTGTGTAGTGCTCCTGGTAAGTAAACAGTGCACATGCACTAAGTAGGATCATGCACCCACTCTACACTGTACGGATTAGACTAAAGTATTACTATGACCATCTCCTGACCTACGGTCGATAACAGTAGATAAACGGTACTTAGACTTTGTAATGGGGTGGAAGGCATATAGGGGTGACTGTATCTATCCGCTCCCTGGTACCGATATGGAAGCCTATTGGTACGGTGTAGGGGCAGTGGCAGGGGCAGCGGATACAGGCGGTCGATCGATGATCGGTACGCTGAGCGAGTGCGGTTAGCCTGGACAGGGACAGGGGCAGCGCGACGTGATCGGCGAGGCAGCGGCACAACCTTGAGCGCATCTTCGCCTTCGTTATTCTTC
>OGWD01000033.1_pt1 | contig 15775 bp, 11 predicted proteins | sample 1575981 | NCBI WGS metagenome assembly OGWD01 (sample SAMN07581555, study PRJEB24739) | freshwater metagenome | place: Singapore | collected 2015-04
ACTAAACCGCAACCAAAGGTAGGGCCGGATACTCGGCCAAAAGTACAATACCGAGGTCCATTAGCCCAACAACTTCCAACCGCATCTAGCCCTGAAGACATAGCAGCAAGACAGGCAGAGATTGACCTAAACCCTCTGTGAGAGACTGTTCAGGCTTGACTTGTTGCATCGCCACATTTTGCGCAAGTTTGCCGCCCACCTCTTCAGCAATCTCTGCACCCGCCTCGCCAGCTGCGCCCGTGGCTACACGCGGTATGACGGTTTGCGCCGCTGGCGCTCTTGCAAACGCACGTTCTATTCCTCGCGCTCCAGGCAACAGTTGCGCAAGACCCGAAATTACTGCACCAGACGCACCCGCAGAACGGGCAAGATTTATCGCCCCCTCTGCCGCTTCCTCATCGGTAGCGCCTTTACGCTTCAGTTCTTCATAGATGTTCCTGTATGCGCCCTCTCCAACATCTGCTCCTTGCTGCACCGCTCCAGCTACAATAGCACTGCCTACACCCGCGGTCGCTGCTGTCGCTTGGCCTGCACCTGCAAGAGAAGCAATCCCCTTTCCAATCTTCGCCGCGCCGAATGGAATCAATAACTGCGGCGCTTGCTCTGCAAGAAAGTTCAGAAGCAAGCCGGGGTCTTTGACGGTCTGCGACAGCGTCGTGGTGAACGCACCCAACTGCCCGCCCTCTTGGGTGGCCTTTTCAATCGCTTCAGCACGAGCCTGCTCGCGGGCTTTTAAGCCGGGGGATTTGAGTGACTCTGCCAATTCTTTAAGTTTTTGCCCACCTCCAAGGGATATCCCCGTAGGACGCATGTCACCAGTGACCAGTCCGTACAACTGCCCCGGCGTTTGCACAAGCGACCCAATACCACCCACAACCCCCGCGCCGACATCTTGAAATGCCTCGCCGTAGGTGCGCTGTTTTCCCTCGGGAGTTGATTGCAAAAACTGAAGAATCTTGGTTTTTGCTTTCCCGGGGTCTGTCTCTGCGGATTCGTAATACTTACCGCGATATTCGTAAACAGGCATCGTTCTAGCTTTGCTCAGTCAAGTTTAATTGGATTCTCTTTGCTTCCAGTGCCTTGCCGCGCAACTGGAGGCACTCCCGACAACTCAAGAAGTTTTGCCTCTACTTCTCGTAACTGCTTTCTTACTTCTTCCCGTTCCTTGGCTGGCAACCCATAGGCAGGGTCAAGTTGCGCTTTCAATGAATCGCGTAGTGCTTTTGTCGCTTGTAACTGTCGGCTTTCTTCTCCACTTTTGCCAGAAGCTATGCGGAACGCATCGGCATAAGTTATTTTTGGATCTCGTTTCATCATGTCGGCTATTGCTTTTTCAAGTTCTGACTGTCGCGACGCTCCAATTTGCGCCGCTCGTAATTGTCCTGCAATCCGTTCCTGATTTTGCCTTTCGTCAGAAGCAATTTTTTCTCTTTCCGTTCTTTCGCGCCGGATAATTGCCTCAATGTTTGCAGCAATTTCCGCATCTTTCTGCGCTAGTTTTTTGGCTTCCTGTTCGTGTCCTATGGCGTCTTTGAATCTTCCCTCTGACCGTGCGATGCGGGCGTTTTCAATCTCTTGCAACATCTTCACGCGATTGAATTCGCGCTCACGCATCATTTGGCGCTGGTTTTGCTCTCGTACACGAGCGGCTTCCATCTCTTGTCCTGCCACATTCCCAAATCCTGCAAGCAAAGCGCCCAGTCCTCTCTGCCCCCGGGATGCCTCACCCGCAGCAATAAGACCCTGCCATAGTGCCTGCCGTGCCCGGGCCTGCTCCATCTTTTCAAACTGCTTCTGATCTTCAATGTCTTTGGCTTCAAGTTTCTTGATGTATTCTTCCAGCCCTGCTCCAGGCATCTTGTTAAGATAGGGGTCTGTCTTTGCCGCTTCTTTGCGGCGGTCCTCCAAAGAAGGTGTTGCCGTCTGTCCTTGATAAATTTTTTGTAACGACTCCGGCAACGCTGCAATACCTGCTGCTGGTTGTGCAGCAGGTTGTGCAGCAGGTTGTGCAGCTTGTGCAGCAGGTTGTGCAGGTTGTGGTGCAGCAGGTTGTGCAGGTTGTGGTGCAGGTCTTGCAGGCGGTGCTGCTATGCCTTGCGGGAACGGCCTTGGTTGTGCCAGCACATTTCCTGGCTGTCCCAAGGCTTGCATCGGTGATGGTCTTGCCTCTTGAGGTGCTGGTTGCGGTCTTGGAGAACCAAGAGGCATCGGTTTATTTAACTCTGCCTCTATTAGTGGATTTAGTTGCTCTTCAAGAACTCGAATTCTTTCCAAGGTTTTTTTGTATTCTTGTTCTCTTTCTGGAAACTCTCTTGTTTGTTTTGACCCCATTACCCCTGGCTCTAAAAACGCCCGCGCAAGATTTTTTTCCTGCTGCAATTGCTCTTTGAGTTTTGCGATTGTATTTCCACCATCGCTGAAGGTAATAATCCCCCCTGAACGAAATGAAAAGTTTTCGTTCGGAATGGGAAGACCCGGGATGCCAGGTTCCTCTGGTACGGGTGGCTGTGGTACGCCTTCTGGAACATCTGGCATCTGCATCTGTGGTTCAGCCTGCTGTTTGCGCAACGCCTGCATTTGCATCAGTTCCATCAACTGCTTTTGCATTTCGTTTGCGGTCAGTTCTTTTTCAATCTTTTCCTTCACTGTACCTTGCGGCAATTCCATAGGTTGCATCGCCTGTTCCATACGCTTGCGTCGGTTTAATTCTCCAAGCGCAAGATAAGGAGGAACCTGCGGGTTCATACCGTTGGCAAACGCCATGATCGCTTCAATCGGCATGTCTTTTAACCGCTCTTGAATTTGCACAAGGTTCATAACGTTTGCTCCAACATTTAACTCGTAATTTTAAGCTTTTCAAGTAAATCGTATATTTGCCCAAGCGATCCTGCGGTAGAAGCTAATCCTCCAATTCCAGTTTGCTGCGCTGGAACATTTGCTACAGTCGAAATCGGCAAACCTTGCAGCATTGATTGTAGGAACTGCACTTGTTTTGTGGGGTAATCACGCTGTGCAAGAAACTCATTGTAGTCTGCTGTAATGCCTTCTTGTTCAATGCCGCGCTGCATGGCCCCTTGAGAGGCAATCATATCTGCAAGAGTTTTTGCTTGCTGCTGTTCTGTATTGAACTGTGCTAATGCGCGGTCGTAGGCGTTTGCGTAGCCTTCTCCGATGGTTTTGTTCATTTGCTGCATAAGGTTTCGTTGTCCTTCGGCTTCCATGAGTCCATACCGAGAACCGCCAAACGCTCCGGCCTGCGCAGCTTTTCCAGCTTGTTCCATTTGGGAAATACCCGCTTGACGGCGAAGCTCAGCAAGCTGCGGCGCAAGAACCGACTGCAAATACGGATTCATGTATTGCGCTGCGACGCTGTCGGTAGATCCTGTTGTCATTCCTGCCGATGGTAACGCAGGGGCTTGCGCCGCGCTAAAAGATTTTCCAAGTTGGCCTGGAAACGTCAACGACCCAAGCCCTTGAAACACCTTACTTTGTAATGCCGACTCACCAGCCGTCACTGGACCTTTATAGACCTCATAAGGCCGCTCTGCAATTGCCTCGGCCTTGCCCAGCATGTCTGTGACATACGGGCCTACCCATTCGGACAGCGTGGAAGTTGCCGTTGAACCGACTGACGGTGTACTTACTTTCGTGCTTGTAGTCATAGTTACCTCGGTAGAAAGCGATCTGCTTTAGTGTCTGCCGCTATGGTTTTTGCTTTTTTGCGTTCGCGCTTAATGCGTTCCATCATGTCGTAAAGTTTTCTTGCGCCCGCTTCTGTTGATCCGTTGCCTAGTTCTGACACGATTCGTGCGGGGATGACAAATTCACCGTCGGCAAGCCGCGCTGGTTGTCGCCCGATTCTCGCGGGGATGCTATCACTTACCCCGTCTCCTGGCCCGCGCAGCAGTTGGCCCCCATCAGAATACGATCCTAACTGCGACACAATACCGCCAGATGCACCACGTTCACCTGTCGGATCGCCTCCCGTGCCACCTGTTGTTGCGCTGCTTCCAGATCCGCCTGTTATTGTGTCGTTTCCTGATCCACCTTTAACGGTGTCTGATGCTGCTGGGACTTTGGTATACACCATAGGAGAAAAATATTCAATACCACCTGATCCTGGGCGGCGTGGAATTGTTGCAGGTTCTCCTGATAGTCCTGCACGCGGGTTTGGCACTGTTGTGGGGATGGCTTTCACTTCTCGCGTAGCGGTATATTCCGGGATTGAGCCTTTGTATCCAGCAAATCCCGATCCACCGCTGCCGCCTAATAATTTATTCGCAAGAGCGGCTACACCCAGCGCGCTTGCTATAGGCCCTGCCGCGCCTAAACTGGATTTCCCTGTTGCAACTGCTTTTATTAAATCAAAAATTGATGCGTCTTTCTCTAAAAACTTTAGAGGATCGGAAACTGTCCCTTCTTTATATGAAATAGTCGTTGGGTCTATTCCTATCATTTGCCAAAAATCAAAAGGATCAAACCCAGGTTCATATTCCTGAAATTCTCCGGCCATCTCAACCTCCACGCAACATATTAATAAGATCCTGCAACGATGGTTGGTTTTGTTCCACTCCAAGCAGGCTTTCGATAGGAGACTCTTTCTCGGGCTGAGGAAGCTCTGCGCCAGGTTGAACTACGCTCAACGGGCGATAGTCTTTTTGGCGCAGGAGACCTTCTTCTGATACCTTCAACGGTTGTGAGCCAAACTCTTTTCCATAGTAGAACACATTCGCCGTTGGCGCAATGATTGGCGTAAGTGGTTGTTGCGACGGCAACAACATTTCTGCTTGTGTAATTACATTGGGAACTGGCGGACGTGTTGGCGGCAAAGGCGGCTTTACTGCCGGAGGTGCTGGCGGTATTGTAGGCGGTTTTGTAGGCGTTGCTGTTGGTGTTACTGGCGCTAACGGCGTTGTGGGTACTATTGTCGGCGATATTGGAGGTATTGCTGGCGGCGTAATAGGCGGCGTAATAGGCGGCGTAATAGGCGGCGTAATAGGCGGCGTAATAGGTGTCGCTGTAGGCGTAGATGTAGGTGTCGATATAGGCGTTGCTGTAGGAGTAGATGTAGGTGTTGCTGTAGGTGTTGCTGTAGGTGTTGCTGTAGGTGTAGCTATAGGTGTAGATGTCGGTGTAGCTGTAGGCGTTGCTGTAGGCGTTGCTGTAGGCGTTGCTGTAGGTGTTGCTGTCGGTGTTGATGTAGGTGTAGATATAGGTGTAGATGTAGGTGTAGCTATAGGTGTAGATGTCGGTGTAGCTGTAGGCGTTGCTGTAGGCGTTGCTGTAGGCGTTGCTGTAGGCGTTGCTGTAGGTGTTGCTGTCGGTGTTGATGTAGGTGTAGATATAGGTGTAGATGTAGGTGTTGCTGTCGGTGTAGATGTCGGTGTTGCTGTAGGAGTTCTAGTCGGCGCTACGGGTGTTTGTATAGGCGCAACAGCAGGTGTTACCGGAGTTTGCGTAGGAGTGACAGGTGTGCGTGTTGGTGATATCGGCGTGGTCACGGGTGTTGCGGTTACAGGCGTTTGTGTTGTAGCCACTGGCGCTTGCGTCGGCGCTGCCGTTCTTCCCGATAGTGTATATATTATTGGCGTTTGCCTTGCAGCTTCCAAATACTCTTCTTTCCGATGCGGAAAGTACATGTTCAAATAATCATCGACTAATTTTGTATTGTTTAAGTTTTCTGCAAACCAGTTTATCCACGATTGATCTAATGGAACTTTTTGCGCTTTAATTTCTCCTGCTTCATAATACGCATCGCGCAGCAACGTATCTTTACCAAACGCATTGTCTAGTTCTTTGCTTACAGTTGAAGCGTTTCCAAATCCTTCTGCAATCCACGTCACCCAGTCTGGATTTATATCCAACAAATTTTGCATATCATTTGTTGTGACTTCGCGGCCTTTGCCGTCTACTAATTTGCCGACTTGATTTGAAGGCCCATACACTTCTTGTAACAAATCTGCTCGTGTTAACTCTTGTCCTTGGCTGTTAAATATTCCAACATTATCATCTATTCCTTTTGCAAATACCCCGCCTTTGGACGGATCTACTACAAAATCTTCGACTACATTATCTATTTTTTCTTGAGGTGTGTTTTGTTGCAACATTGTATTTATAGCAGCATCAATAATTCTATTGCTTTCTTCTGCGCCTTGACCTAGCGATGACAGTAAAACAGAATTTACTACAGTGCTTGGGTTTTCTTTTGTTACATTTATTGCAAAATCTGAAACATCAGAAACAATCTTTGACAAATTTGCGCCTTGATCTGTTTCAATTGCGTTTTTTATAATTTGTTGATATGGCACCGTTAAATCAATATCATTTAGTCTTGCTACTGCAATAGCCGTATTATATCGTTGAGTCGCATCGCCGATGTCCGTATCTTGAATAATTGTCTTTAAAGCCTGGCTGACACGATTTTCTAAAATCAATAATTCATCTCTGCCCGCAACTCCTAAGGCATTTAGAATTGCCGCTTTTGGAGCATTATCAGGAATTCCAAGTCGATTGTATTCTTGTGTTTGTATTGTTTTAACAGTCTGCAATGCTGCAATTCCTGCCGTGGCTTTTTTTTCATCTACAGGAAGACTTTCTAATGTTGTTGGCCCTCCTACAACTAACGTTGCTGGCGCTCCAACTACAAAAGATACTATGGCATTTACCTCTGCGTCATTCAAATTTTGCGGTCGTCCTGCCCTATAATCTCCTGCAATTGTGGCCGCAAAATCACCTACCCCATTTGTCGCTCCACCTGTAAACGTTAACGCCGCCAATGCGGCTACGGGACTTGTTATTGTTTTAAAAGTTTGATACAAAATACCAGCAGTTGCAGTTTCTACCAATGTTGACACTGTACCTTCTGTAATTCCAACTCCAGCCGCTTTCTCTCTTGCTATTTCTAAAGCTTGTGGAATAGGTCTTCCCTCTTTTATTGCTATGTTTAATTGGGTATTAAACTCTCTTAATGTGGGCTCTCCAAAGTTTTCCAATCCCTCTTGTATAGCCGCTATTGTTATGCCTAATGGCTTACTTACTGTAAAGGCAAAAATTCCTGGCGCTTCTTGCATAACCTCTCGTTGAAACTGCAATTTAATACCAGAAGTGCCATTAAACACATGACCTGCAACAATAAACCATTTGTCTATTGAGCTTGGTGTTGCCCGTAATTGCGTTACCATTTTGTCAAAATTGGCAACTTCCTGCGCTGTATTACCAATTAAAAATGCTTGCTGTTCATACTCTTTGCCAGTTTCAAGCAACGGCCTTACCCAAGGCATTTTGTTTAGTAATATCGATGTTCCCGCCGCTTGCCCCATTAAATCTGCGACTCCTAGTGAAGCTATCACATAAGCGTTTGCAGCTTTTGTGTCCGGATTGTTTATAAAATTTTGAATTGCAACTTTATAATTGTTGTTTGCCCCATCTTTGAGGGATTGCCATATGCTCGGCGCAATAACATTTGTTTTTTCAAATTCTTCCGCTTTCGGCGGATTGTTTGGATCATAAAATTGAAAATCATATCCTAAACTTTGGCTTACGTCTTGCACTCCATTTTTGTTACGGAAATAATCCATCTTTTCAATAACGCTTGCTGCTGGTGCGTTATCGTCCCAAAGCTTTATTAACGCTTCTTTTTGTTCATTTGTAAAACTAAAAAATCCTTTTTCCGCGTTGTTAATTGTATTGCCAATATTTACAAATCTTATAAAATCATCTCGCCCGGTTTCTTTGTCCTTCTTGTATTCATTATAATCGTCTGCCGTCAAAGACGGAGTAATCTGCCCTTTTACAATAACCATTTTATCGGCTGTTGTATTAAAGTCTTGTCCTGTTGCGCTGCCAAGTGCTTGTAAGTCTGCTGGAGTTTGCGCACTAACAACCTGCTCTATTTTATCAGGCGTAAGATTGTAACTGCTCAATCGGTCTATAAGCCGCTCTTCTCCTACAATTTCATTTACAATTCCCGGAAGCTGTGACTCTGGTGTTTTAAACAATTCTTCTGGAGACATATCTCGTATTAAACGATCTATGTCATCATCGTTAATGTATGGGTTTGCTGCTAGTGATCCACGCAGTTCGTTTAGAGTTATTTGGAATGGATCTACATAGGATTCTACAGCAGTTTTTGTACTAGTCTGTAAGTTAGGATCACTGCTGGTAGTAACAAACTGATTTATCTCTGCATCTGTAGGATTTGTATATCCAGCAGATATTAGTAATTGTCTGGCTTCAGCAGGAGTTACTTGTCTAGAATCTACATAAGACTCTATAGCAGTCTTTGTACTAGTCTGTAAGTTAGGATCACTACTTGTAGCAACAAACTGACTTACCTCTGCATCTGTGGGGTTTGTATATCCCGCAGATATTAGTAATTGTCTGGCTTCAGCAGGAGTTACTTGCGTACTATCAACATAATCCGACCATTGCTTTGGTGTTATGTCGATTTGCCCTGTTGCTACTTGTGCATCGCTTCTTTCTTTTGCGCTTCCCCATCCTTGCGATATCGCAAATTGATTTGCCGAATCGGCTTCAACGCCTTGTCTTTGATTTTCTACAACGGTTGGCGGCAATTCAACTATCTGCGTTCCTGGGCCTCCCGTAACGTTGTATTCATCATTTACAGCTGGCCCTAGCACCGTAGATAAGTCTTTAGCTAATCCTAATGCTTGACCAATATTTCCTGTTGACGCAGCTTGACCAAGCTGTAATACACGACCTCCTGTGTATAACACTTCTGCCGCAGACGACAACCCCTGATTACTTGCTACTTGCGATGCCGCCACTAGTGCGCCACCGTAATCCTGCTGTTCTATTCTTTTTACCACTGTCGCCACTTGCAATGCATCGGACACTTTAAATCCATTTGCAAGTTCAATTGCGCCAACTTGTTTTCCAAGATCAGTGCCCGTAAGCGCCAACGCAGCACCAAGCACGTTGCCTTTATCCACAGCATCCGCTGCTCGCAACACTGCGGCTGTATTGTTAAGACCCGCTATACCGGCTAATGACGCAACTGCTGATAGCACCTGGCCCTGTGATGCCGCATACGCTGCGTTTGCAATTTGAAACGCTGGCTGTAACGGCGACGGAATAATTGATCCAGCCGTAAGAACAAACCCCACTAGTGGATCACTGCTTTTTATCCTTGCTGTCAAATCTCCTTCTACACCTACAGACCCATCCTCTCTTTTGTTAATGGAAATTGTATGCACTGCATTGCCAGTGTTAACAACTGCCACAGGAGTTTTTTCTTTAACATCAAGAGATGCTACGTCACGAATTCCTTGTTTTGCTAAATTTGTAAATACTGCGTCTGCATCTCTGCCAAACATTTCTCCCAAAGGTGTCTGAACTTTTCCAGTCCAGTAATCATACCCTTCGTTAACTTTTGCTAACGTCGAAAGCGTGGTGTTTTGTTTAAACAGTTGATCTTTTACATCTTTTGGAGCGGCATTAACCGCGGCTAAAAAATCTGTTTTCTGGTCATAAGCAGACAATGGATTTCCGTTTTCATCAATACCAGAATAGGCAACACTACTTTCAGAAAACCTCCTGTTACCCGTAACAATCCCAGTAAGCAAATTTCCAAGCTCATCAACGCTTGGCTGTCTTTTAACAGCAGCATCATACTCTTTTATTTTTGCTGTTATTTCACCAGTTTTTTCTGGCGTTACAATATGTTTGACAACATCTTCTATTGCGCGGTTATTATCTGTTGAATATTTTAGTATGCCTTGATAATCCAAAGCTCCGCTTGCATTTTTGTATGCTTCTAATCCTGTATTGACACGGTACTTGTCCATGTCGCTTGGAGCAATTTGAAATATACGCTGCATGTCTGCATCAGACAGTTTGTTGTCTGCCGCAAACTTTACTACACCACTTTGCGTAATATTTGCTAGCGGATTATTTTCTCTCCATAATCTTTCTTGCGGACTAAACTGTGCTTCTTTTTTTAACGAATCCGCAAGAGCTTGGCGATCTTTGCTTTCAAAATACGTCGTTACAAAATCATCTATTGACAACTTTGACTTTTCAACTTCCCCTAAAATTTCGTTGAGCGTCAAACCTCCTGTTTCTTTAGTTTTTAAATTGCCGTGTATTGTTGGATCTATTTTTATCTCTTGTGCAACTCCGCTTACGACGCTAGTTGTTGGCGCAGAAGTTGCAGTTTTTCCTGATCCTTGAGCTGTTGTTTCACTTGGTGTTTTTTTTTCTTCAACTCCTAACGCTTTATTTTGTATGTTATTTTTCCAAAACAGATAATTGTCCCAGTAATTTGGATCAACGCCAGCACCACCTGGAGCAACAGTGTTATTAACGGTATCTATAAAATATTCTGCATCTGGTGATTTTTTAAGAAAATCAATTATTTCTTTTGAAGAAATTCCTAGAGCTTTTGAAATATCTTCAACAGTTGCTCCATATAAAAACCCTTGCGGATGTCTTATTTCCGCTATAAAATTTTGCGCTCGATATTGCTCCGACATATCTGGATGATATTTAAAGTTGTCTTCTATTATTTTTTTAATTCTTTCATATGTTAACTCCGGCGGTCTAGTAGGAAATACTTGCCGTATTTGCTGCTCGCTGATGGATTTTTCTATCGGCGAAGACGATGCGTCTTTAGCAATATCACTGGACGCCGTAGTCTTAACCGGAGGTGGAGATTCATACACAGGCGGTGGAGGTGGTGGAGAAGAAACAGGACCCAAATAAGTATTTACTACGTCAAGATCATATTTAGTAGCTGAAGCAATGCGATTTCTACTTACTCCATATTGAGCTGCCGCAGCATTGATTGTTGCAGCTTTTTCTGCGTCGCTCCCGGGGCCAGAAAGAATATGATTAATGTAATTACTTATCTCTTCATCTGTTAAAAATTCAAGAAGTCCGGTTTTTGGGTTAATTGATCCAGAACCGCCCAATTGTTTAAGTAGCATTGCTTCTTCTGGCGTAATGTGCGCCAAAATCGTGTCTCCACCACGACCAGCCTGGCGAACATTCTCCGCTTGCTTTACTAATGATGCTATACCACTCACATCAACTCTCCGATACAAAAGTAACCGTTACGATAACCGATGGTATCGCTGGCCTCGTAGGCGATGTCCCAGCCGCATACGCCTCAATCCGCGCATCAACGTCCGAAGTGCGCCACATCAGTTGCACATAGTCCCCCGCGTCCAGAGAAATCAATAGATTGACCGTACCTACGGTGTGATACGGATCACTTACTCCTTTTGTTTTTTCCATCCCAAACCGAGTATTTGAATTGTCTATGTCCGTACCATTCTTACGAAACCATATGTCGATGTCCTGTGGGGCGTTGTCCGCGTTGCTCAACTGCGCACTAAACTGCACGTTGTACACCCCGTCTTGGGCAACCGTGATCTGCGATGAATTCTGTACAGATACCCCGTTACTAAGATCCGTCGTATTCAACGTAATAGCATAAGCCGTGGATGTACTTGCCGCCGTCTGGTCGGTCGTATCATAGAACGACCCGTAAGGGAACTGCAAGTATTGCCCGCCGTTGATTCCTACAATACTTTGTGTGATGTTTTGTAGCTGATTAAAGTATAGCCGAAGGACGTTGGCAAACTGATCATGGAATGCTACGACATACGATACAGGGGCGAAGGGCAGGTTGGGAACTGCCGGGTTCCGGAGTTTCATGCCCCGCGTCCCGTCGCACGACCGTCTGCGCGAATGTCTATACGCGGCGCTCCTAACTGCCAGTTACAGCCAATTTGATCCGACTCAATCTTGAAGATCATCTGCCGCCCGCGCACCCGCACATAAATCTGCCCCGTAAATTGCTCAATTGGAACCGTCGCCGTGCGCGTCACCGTCGCGAACGATGACCCACTCACCGACTGCGGTGAATTGTACCCCGACCCAGAATTCATCATCGGAATTAATGTCATCGTCACCTGAGGACTTGCAGTCTCAGAACCTACAAACGTAATGTCAGGAATTATCCTGTACACAAAACCAAGATTGTGCCCGTCTTCAATGTCAAACTCCGACGTTTCAATGTAAGCATTGATTGCCGTGGTTGTCGCTGTTTCCTTGTTGTCTACCCCAAGCTCATGATTGACAACATTGTAACTGTACGTCGTCGCTTGCGGATACGGTCTTAAACCAGAATCACTCCAAGCTGTCCGCCCTAACGATCCATAGTACCATACACCAGCACCCTGATTTTCTGCGTAGTTGTAGATTACATAGCGGTCTATTTCGGTAGAATTTTGTGAGCAGTAAAACCACCAAACCTCATTAAACCCTTCGTTTGTCCCGGCAAAAATTTGCGCGTATTGATTTCTATTGATGTCGCTAAAGATGTATTTCTTCAAGTCGCACCGCAGGGTCTGAACACGTCCATCGTAAGAATAGAACTTGTCAATCCCCATCCAAAACGTTACGCCTGAAGCAATTGCTGTAGCATTTGGACCCGCAATAGAGATATTGTCCGCCATGATTTGCGAACCCCATTGCAGCGGAGCGCCAAGATATTGAATTGAAAACAGCGCCGCATCGGTCCAAACTACAATTTCTTGACGTTGCTGCTGTACTGTAATTATTTCTGATCCGTGCGATAGCCGAAGAGATCCCGCTGAATTCGTGGGCGCGGCTCTCCAATCCACAAGTGACTCTTGTGAACACCACCGTATCAACATGGGATCCAAATTGCCGGAGTCGTAATCGTTGCACCCAAACACAAGCAAAAACCGCGACGCATCAGAAACAATCAAAGAGTTCTGAAATTTTGGCACGTCTTCCAGAACCATGCTATGCACACCGGATTGCGTCCCTGATGTGTTCACTAAAGATCCCGTTGCAGATGCTGACAAATTTGCTGTAAGCCCCGCGACGTTTCGCAAATAGTATGTTGTGCCTACGACAAGACCTGTAGGTAACGCACCCGTGGTTGTAAAAGACACCGCCGTTCCATCAACAAGCGCCACGGTAAATGTCAGTACACATGGCGTGGCAATCGTCATTGTGACTACACCACCAAGACTGCTTAATGCTACACCCCGGGTCGCCACGCCACTCGTTGCATCCCAGTAGTAAAGCGTTTTGGTTCGCGGACCAAAAACCAAATCCTCGCCCCAGTTGTTGGCGTTCCAAATACGCATTTTGTCCGTGGATGACCCACCTTGCCCCCAATTGCCCTGGCCCCAAAATCCTGCGCCCCACCCCGTCAGCGGTGCTTGCGTTGCAGGACCAATATTTAACTGGTATGCCGCTACAACAACAGATCCGCCCCCAGGTGATGCCGCAATAGCTGTTGAATTCGGAACCACAGAAATCGTAATTGAATAACTGTTTGCATCAATGTATGTAATTTGAAACTCTTGATTTAACACCGCCGCAGTAACGTTTGTGCCTACACCTCCAATGTCTACAGCGCCACTGAAGGTTACAAAATCACCATTTATACAGCCATGCGTGGTGTCCGTAACCGTAACCGTTGTGGACGCTGTAAGCGCAAAAGGATTATTGTTAATTGTTGTTGTTGTGCGTAGCGGCGTGATATCATTGTATCCGCCACCAAGTTCAATGTAATACTTGAGGTTTGTTCCAATTCCGAGCAAATTTTCAAACCCAAGCGTTACCCAGTTCCAAAGCGAACGGCAAATACCTAAAAACGTATTAGCAGAAATACGTTCCCATCCGCCAATTTTTTCTGGCGTACCTTGGCGAAACCGGACCTTGTCTGATACATACCAACCCGACTCATTTGTGTAGCGGGTGTTTTCGCGATTTACTCCGGGTTTATAAATAATTTTTGATAATGGCATGTATCACCTCATCAGCGCAGCTTCCGCCGCCCTCCTTCTTGTAAGTCCTGGCAGCACGCGACCACTTGCTTTATTCCACTTCAGGCACTCTGTTGCCGCGCCTTCCCAGTCGCCAGCGTCTACGCGCTTCTTGAATGTCGAGATCCTGTAGTTTCCTAGGCCGCAATTGTATGCCCATGACAAGACTGCGGCAAGTCTGCGCGGTGCCGCGTTCCGCAATGTCGGTGAAAGCTTACAAAGACCGACAAAAAAGTACTGCACATGATGATCTAAAGCTTCTTCACACTGCTGCATTGTCCAGACGGTTTGCGGCGTAATGTCCGGCCCTGTTGAACCGTATCCTATGGTCCACGGTGCGCCGCCAGACCCCGGATCTGGATAAGCCTGCACGAGACCGTCGGGGCGACGGCGAGCTAGACCTTCAAAAGGTTTAATAAGTACATTACAAGCAAGGTCGAGAGCTTCTTTCACTTTTGGTATCGCTCTATACTGCGCCCAACGAACCAAAATGTGAGGCACATTGTGAACACGCCGAAGTCGTCTGCGTCCCAAACTTGGTTTACTACGTCATACCACGGAGCATTAGTCTGAAATGCAATGACTAGTCCTGCGGCTTTGACGGCGGCGTACATGAAAAAGAAGCACCATGTAATTCCAGGTCGTACAAGGGCGCTGATTGCCGAGACAAACCATCCCGCTTGTTTTGCCGTCTCCTGCTGTTCCTTAAATGCCGCTTTGATCGTATCCAATTGCTGGATCGAGTAATCAACGTATCGCTCCTCCATCCTGAACTCACCACGCATTTTCTCCAAGTCGGTCTGCAAACGGAACATGTTCAGCTCATGCTTGCGCTCATTGGCTTTGTCGAGCAACTTGAGGATCTCAGGAGCTAGGCGGAATAGCCCCCCAAAGATTGACCCTAAAAGACCCCCGCCTAGCAGATCGAACATACTACTCTTCTCCATCCCTGGCTTCAGCCAACTCAATCAAACGATCATACAACTTGCCCAAACCACTATTGATGTGCTCTTCGCCCAGCCACTCGACGAGAGCGTCATACTCGGTTTCGGTCAGATCCACGGTCACAAATACATCGTCCATGATCACTCCTTTACAATCTGGCCACGAAAAAATGCCCGTCCTTCAATCACCTCGCATAGCTCTGGCGGAGCTAGGCGACCTTCGCTGTCGAACGAGAGAACAGCAAAACCTTGGCACCAAGTTGTTGGTGCGTCTTCAAGATAGTGGAAAGCATCGGATTTTGGATCGGCCAGCATTCCTGTGGCGACTCCATACCGACGGCCTCGATAATCCCCGAATGGCTTGACCTCTAATTGATGCGTGTGTCCGCAAACCATGTTGATGCCAGATCGCAGCACGTTGTTATACGTCGAGTGTATCCCGCTGTGATACCGATGCTTTACCACAGTATTCTTATTGATAAACACCGACCAAGACTCTTTCCAATGCGGTAGATGATCCTTCAGGCTCATGCCGTATACATCGCGGATTTCTGGCACAGACGCTGCGAGGCGTTTTTCAAACCTGATGTCATGGTTGCCAATGGTTCGATGCAGGTATGCACCACGCGCTGCTTTTTGAATGCCGGACATGGCAGCTTGTACTGCGTCGAGTTCCTGTTTCAAAGTTGGTGGCTTGAACCAACCCATCGGAGAAAACGAACTCATTGTCGCGGCATCGAGGATGTCGCCGTTGGCAATAATGAGCTTCGGCTTCACCGCTTTGATGACTTCAAGGAGTGCTTGATAACCCACGCCGTCGTAACCTGGGTAGAAGTGTGCGTCGCTGAAAATGACCACCGTGCCTGTGATCGTAGCCTCGACCCGCTTGTGATCCGGTGCTATCGTGACTGGGAAACAATTGATGGAGATCGGAAGAGCACACGTCTGAACTCCAGTCACCGGCTATGATCTCGTATGCCGTCTTCTGCTTGAAAAAAAAAA
>OGWD01000034.1_pt1 | contig 15619 bp, 41 predicted proteins | sample 1575981 | NCBI WGS metagenome assembly OGWD01 (sample SAMN07581555, study PRJEB24739) | freshwater metagenome | place: Singapore | collected 2015-04
GTTTCCCAGTCACGATATTTATGGCAAAAATTAATAGAGTAACTAGACAAAATAATTTCTGGCAAGTAGAAATTACCGCCGATGATCCTGATTGTAAATGGAATATTAATCCAAAATCAATTTACTATAAAATTATTAAAGCCACCAATATTAATGCGGCCATTCGAGGAGCGGCAACTTACTGTAATAGACAGATGGATGCATTTCCTGGTGTTTTCTTTTCTTACTCAACACAAAATGTAAAACCTTATTTTCCTGTAATTACTAACGCCTACGAAGAACGAGAAGAAAAATCTGTTGTTTCAAAGATCTAGTGGAATAATATACATTTCCCTATATAATTTAAACCATGGAATATCTATTTGAAAAGTACATTGATTTTAGTAACGATAAGGTTTTTTTAGGCTATAAAAGAGTGGTTGCCAGTAGCTTGGATGAAGCTCTAACTCTGGCAAAAGAAAAAGAAGACGAAAATATACAATTTGTATCTATTGCCAATCCGGCAAACTTTTAAAGTGACTTTTTTAAGAGATTTCTTTAGTTCTATATATTATTTTGCCCAAAATGGAGTCCTTTACATTCTCCATTTATCTTTTCACATTGTAACAAAGATATTAAATCTTCTGGGTAATGTTATTTTTCCCGCATTAGTAGATCTTTTTTACGAAACTCTTTTTGTTTTGATGATAATTTATCAAGGCTTTTGTGAAGTAATGACCACCCTCTGCATAAGTATGAGTGGAGGTTTTATTAAAATGGGTAAATTTTTCAATAATCAATCTGAAAAGCTCATAACCAAAAATTGGATGTGAGGTTTTTACTTTCGTTAACTTTATATTGGATTGGTGATATTCTAAGTAGAACCATAATGTGTTGGGGGGATGGATTTGGTTATAACATTTACCGAAGAGTAATGTTGTGGAGTGTGGAGCTCGATAAGGAGGCAAGGATATGGAAGCACGTAAAGAGGAAGTAAAGAAGTTAGAAGTTACTGAAAAGCAGTATAATCTTATAAACAAATTGCTCACCGATCACTATAAAGAGTTGAGTCAACCCACCGAAACCGCTAAAGATTTAACTAAAGAGAGACAAGAGGCTTATCGTCTTTTAGAGAAGTTACAGGGTGATAAAATATTAAACCGTTATGTATTAAAAGGAAAGGAGTGGATTAAGCAATGAGAAAGAGATTTAGTAGACTGAGTTGTGGTATATTAAGTATGGATAACTTAAGAGATGCGCTTTCCTGTATAGAAGAAGAATTAAACTTCCTTACAAGAAAGCGTGTCTCCACAAAGAGTTACAAAAAGAGTAGAAGAAGGAAATAAAGATTGCATATTCTATTCCTTACACCTATAATAAGGGTATGATGAATGAAGTAAGTAATGCGAGAGTCCAGCTTAAGTTGGCAGGAGAGACTTTTAGGTTTCTCTACAACAAGGAGAAGCAAGAGGTTTATAACGAGCTGTTCCCGGGTATTAAGATTGATAGGGTGAGAACGCTTTGTGGGCATACCATTCCTCATAATATTCTTTTGAAAATTGTAGAAGATAAACAAAGGGAATTTGAACTGGCTATTGCAAAGGCCGAATTAACCAAAGCTATTGAAAGCTTTAAATCCAAGGATTTCAGTGATCTCTTCTAATTTCGGAGGCCGACAATATCAGAGCACATCTGGTGCAGTCACAGTATCTGTGCAACGCGACCAGACCCAGGCTCGAGAGGGTAAGCCGATTCCCCAAAAGCAATCGGTTCATCATCGTAGTTTTACGGTGTCTACGTAAAAGATAACCGTATATTTTCTATGAAAGCTGTGGAGCAAATTAAAGATAGTTATGGTAATTTAATTGATATGTATGGGGTTTATGAGATTATTGAGATCAAGCAAGTAGATAAGAACTTAGCTTATCCAAGAAAGAAACAAAAGAAAAAGCTTATCTCCACACATTCTACCTTAGCATTGGCTAAGAAAGCATTAAAATGAAAACAAAGAATAAGATTATCAATTATTATGGTAATAGGGATAATAAGAGTGCGGCGGCTTATTGGCGTAAGAACAGTGGTTTAAAGTGTAGGGCCCAGCGCTCAGATAAGGGTAAAAAGCGTAGAAAATACTAAATGAATAGTAAGACAACTAAGTTCATTGGTCAATTCCTATCTTGGTATCAGGATAGCTTTAGTACTTCTGATGTGGTCACTCGCTTGAAGTTAGAGGAATTGGTAAAAGAGGCCGAGTCTATTCATGTAGAAGCATTAAGGGAAATAGAAAAGCAATTACAACAAACAGAGAAGGTTTATAAGAGCAGGGTTAAGAAAAAGCGCATCTCCCGTTATTTATAAGGCCGGAGGCCTTCCGGTTCCGAATCCGGTTTTTCCCCCCTACACAGATAATAAATAAACATAGTGAATAAAGACAATCATCTAATATTTGAGGCTTTTGAGAGTAAGTTTCTTCAAAGTAAAGGTATAGAAACCTATGCGGCCAGCCAATTGGAAAAGATGATTAAAGAATTAGAGAATCTTAGTACTGTAGTTCATATTTCTAAAAGCTCACACCTTGATCAACTCTTATCTAGGGTTAGAGATACTGCAGAGATGTTGATGTCTGAGAGAGGATCGGGTACCTCTGAGGATGCAGAAGAATCTTCTTTTAGTGCCAAATTAAAAGACAGAGAAAACGAACAAGATGAAAAACAAAGAGATGCAGAAGTGTCATCTGCTTTTCATTATAATCCCATGGAAGGATTAGAAAAGGCTGCCAATCAGATAAGAGATATACTTCAAGGTGCTGCAAATGATGAGGTAAGAACTGAACATATCATTAAGATGGCCCAGACTATTTTGGGTAGTCCAGAAGACTATGAACCCAATGAATATAGGAAGATGTTGGATGGATTGATTGTACTACTAAATCGGTTTATTGTAGTACCGATGAACTAAGACTTGAAGAACTTCAAATATTGGTTATTGTTAGTTGTATGTATTCTAACATTTGTAATAATAGAAGGTAAATGTACTATATCCTATCATAAAAGGGGAGATGGTAATTCTATTGTATTTGTTAGTATGTATAATAGTAATGTGGTTATAGAGGTAAGTAAGAAACGGACAAAAGGCAGTATAGAATGGGTAGAAAATCACTAAAAACAGTGGGTTTTTTACCAAAAATGAATGGTTTTTTATAAAGAGTTTCACAGGCGGATACGTAACTCGTTGATAATCAATATATAAAAACTGATATATAGAAATACTGGGGAATACAAAGAATAGAGTTGCCAAATTTTAAAAAGCACTTATAATAGGGGTATGATGAATGAGACATTAACTAAATCCGACTATAAAGTAATCCCTACTAACTTCACTAAGAAGGGCTTTACTTACCAACAAGTTAAGCGTGAAGGTAATCGTGCCATCTATAAGCAGACCAGGAAAGGTACGGAGATGTGTAATTTTGAGGTAGTTAAGTTAGGCAGACATAATGGTTATACTATGGGTGGTGTGTATATAGAACCTTCTGAGACCTATCCCGGTTCCAGTTTGTGGGGTATTATGGGCTGGACCTGTACCTCCTTAGAAGACGCACTTAAGCGGTATGAGGGGATTCAGTGAATACAGTACCAGACTTCTGGCCTAAGGAACGTGTAGGTCTTCCGTTTGAGGAGTATAATAAGCTTTCCGATGAGGCAAAGGCACTCTATAATACCATCTACGATTACTGTACCTATAGCTCGGACCCTCAATATCAGACTCTCCATAAGTTCCGTAAGAAGATAGACAGCTTCTTTGGTCGGGATAGGGCACTCCTTATAGAGTACTTCAATCATGATCCGGCTATACGGTGGAATGGTATATCGTCTGAGCCTTGGCAATACTACGAACACCCATATTAATAACCCCACGTAGCTAATAACCGCGGGGGGATAATAGCCCCGGGAGGCTCTATAGGATCCCCCTCATATAAAGCACTTATTAGATGGCCTTTCCTAATAAAAGCCTATATAATAGCTAATATGTCACATACCAAAGATAAACAAGTATATGAGAGCTTTATCTCAGACTACTTAGAGCATATCCAAGAGGCATGCGCTTTCTGTGAAACGGAAAAGCAGATCATCAAGTATGCCAAAGACCATATCTTTGAGTTTATCGAGGCCATTCCTGTTAAAAAGCTTATCCAACTCCACGACTACCTTATGTATATCACGGAAACCAAGCCCGATGTACGTATTCCCTCTTACTATTATTCAGGGGGTGATCGGATTATCTCCGTTACCCGCTACTTAGAAAAGTATATAGACCTTGAATTGGCCAAACAATATGCTTAGTACGGTGTTTGAACTCACAGAAAGCGCCCACGACCCCAATATAGTCTATGTAAAAGTAATGGTTTTAGGGTTAATGGCAATAATTAGTTTAGTTTTTGTATATTATAGTATCAAAAACCATTAATTGTTTGTAGTCAACTACTTCTAACCCACTCTAACTCCTTCATCTTATAACTCTAATTTGATGGGGGAATACTTTTTATGTAACTTTACCGTAAAGGAAAAAGTCCAGAGCCCCCTCCTCCTGCCGTAATCTTAAGGTGGTACATATAGTATAATGGAACTAGCAATTCTGTCAATAACAATTTTGTAGTTGGCTAAATCCAAACTTCCAATATAATATAGGGATGATGAAAAACGAAATTGAAAAGGTAGTTAGGGAGTTGAAAAAGGATTGTGAAACTGAATTTGAGGATAGCAATTATGAGGATGTAGTAACTGACTTGTATCCTTATTTGAAGAGGATTAATGAGATTAGTGGGTTAAATGATAATAACAAGCAAGATAAGATTTATGAGGAGTTGAAGGATTTTTGTGGTGAAGCCTTTTTCTTTATTGCTGAATGTATGTGGGCAGATTTTACTGATAGTTATATTGAAAAGACTGTTAATAAGATTGAGGAGATTTTGGTTGCCTAAATCTAAAATTCAGCCATAATATGTGTATGATGAAACAACAAAACAAACAAGATGTATATATAAGGGTTCACAACATTCATTGGAATGAAGGTCCTGAAGAAGGTTATACTGGTCCTGAATCATTCTGGTTTGTGGTGGATCATGACACATATAAAAGAGTCAAAACTGATCCTATTAACAAACTGGCCCTATTTCAAGAAATTGAAAACCAACTAGAAGATAGTGGTGAATATGGTGGTATTGTTTCTGACCTATTAGAATTTGAGTTTGTGTTGGAAGAAGAGTTCAAAGATGAGGATTCCATTAAGAGGTGGGGTCTTAAAAAGGGTCAAAACTTACAAGTAACAGACCTAATTAGGGGTTGACTAAATCTAAAATTCAGACATAATAGGAGGTATGATGAAACTAGAAAGAAAGAAACAAATTAGTGAACTTATTGAAGAGACATTCAATAATGTCACCAAACTAAATGACCTACTCAAGAAATCAGATTATGTGTGGGCCAGAAAGAATAGTGAATCTGAAAATGATGATGATTATGAATTGGCTGAATCCATTCTTGGGGTGGGAGAGAACCTTAAAGATTGGGGGAAGATGTTTGAATGAAAAAAGATAAAAAGAAGACATTTGAGGTTGATATTGCAGTCACCCTCTTTCTCACAAAAGAGGTGGAGGCAGAAGATGAAGATAGTGCACAATCTATTGCAGAGCATTCTGTCAAGACTAGTGTTGTAATGAATGCTTGGCAGAGTGGGGATTATGAGATTGAAGGTCATGAAGTAAGGGAGGTAGAGTGAATACATTCAAACCATACACACAAACTAATGTGGTAGACTTCTATAAGGAGTTGGTGAAGAGGTGGGCTGATGATCAGTTAGACCAACTTCATGAATACCCCATCACTAATAGGAAAGAAGCCTTGCAAAGACTGCTTGAATCCTCTTTAGATGTCTTCAAGAGTGATATTGAAGAGGAGATTAGAAAAAGAAATTTATCTTTTTTGGTTGACTAAAATCCCAATTCAGATATAATAGGAGTATGATGAAAAACAAACAAGAATATCTGTATATTGACTTATATACACACAAATCAAAATGGATCTCCAAAAAGGACTTTTTGTTCTATACAGTTGGAGATGAGTATGATGGTTATGATAGTAAAGGGTACTACATGACTTACAAAAATGAAGATGGTACAATTGAAAAGGAGTATTACAATTGGAAAGACAATTTTGATCCAATCAGGAAGACTCCCACTCACACTCTATATGTGGGTGAAGAGGTGATGTTAATTGACTTCACCAACCATCAATTTGGGGGTCCTAAATTACAGGAAGTTAAATAAACTTGACTAAATCTTAAATTCAAATACAATAACAAAATGAAAGTACAAACAGATCAGAGAGACAAGATAATTGATGTGTTGGAGCAGTTAGCTGAAGATGCAGGTTATGAGAGTTATGAGAGTGGTGGTATGGAGAATATTGATAATGTCTATCCTTACTACAAAAAGATTTGTAGGATTCTAAATCTCACCCACAAAATTTCCTAATACATCATAATGGAAAAGGCTTATTGTAAAAGATAAGTCTTTTCTGTTTTTATATAGAAAAATGTTCAGTCCAGTCCTCCCCCCTCCGGCCTTAATTTTCAAGGTGGTAGTTATATTGTATAGGGATTTAGGTTTTGGTCAATAACAAAATAGTATTTGACTTAAACCAAAATTCTACTATAATATAAAAATGAAAACAAAAAGTAAAAACGAATTTGATAGTTTTGAGGAAATTGAAAAGTTTATTTATGAAATTGGGGATAGAGATTTAGAGATATATTTTGATAATTTGAAGGAAAGTTATGGGGTTAGTGAATGGGGGGAGGAAAGGATTATAGAGGAGTTTAGTAAGTATGTGGTTAAAAGTGGGATTTATTTTGTTTGAATAAAAAGTAATTTCCAATATAATATAAAAATGATGAATAAAGAAGTTAAAAATATATATGGTGGTGAATTGGTAAGTGAAAAGGATGTAATTTGGGATGATGATAAGGAGGTGTTTATTTGTAAGAAAGAATTGGAGGAGGGTAAGTATTATAGTTATGATTGTGATGTAAGTAATGAGGGGTTTGTATTTTGGAAGAAAGATGGGAAGGTAGATTATGATGTAGGAGATGTGGATGAATATGGTGATTGGATTTTAGTAGAGAAAGGAATTGTTAAATGAATAAAGGATTGAAAGTTAATAGAGGAGAGGATATGGATAGTTTGTATGAAAGTATGGAATATGATTTTGAGAATGGAGCGGGTATTATTGATAGTTTGAAGCGTATTAATAAAGTTCCGAAAAAGGATTGGGTAAAAGTATTAGAAGGGTTTAAGGAGTGGGAGTTAAGGGAGTTGGGAGAGAATAGTGAATGGGATAAAGATGAAATGGATAAAGAGAGTGTTGAGTTTATAGAGAAGAATAAGATTAAATGGAATTGGATGTATTGATTTTGGAGTTGACAAAAAAGTAAATTCCCGTATAATAGGAGTATGATGAAGAAAATATATTTGAATATTGATTGGATGAGTAGGAGTGTTAGTGTTAGTGATAAAGAGGGATTTGAGGATTGGAAAAAGTATTTGGTGGAAGAGAATAAATGTGGGGAGAATAAGGATGGGAATAGTTTGGAGATTTATAATGAGGATGATGAAGATGAGGGTGATAGTATGGTAGAGTTAGAGATTGAAGAGAAAGATTTGTATTGACCCAAATCTAAATTCCCCTATAATATGTGTATGATAAATGATACAGAGAAGAGTGAGAGAGAGTTGTTTATAGCTTATACAATTGAGAACATTATTAATGGGCTCAAATATATTGGCAATGAATTGGATCCAGAAAATACCCCAACTTGGAATAGCGTTAGAAGGCAGTTAGAGAATATTGATAATCAAGTTGATAGGCTGGTAAACAGGACTAAATGGAAATGAAGTTCTCTTATAAGAAGTTAATAAACGAGCATACAAAAGCTCTCAAACAGATATGGGGGGATGATTGCCTCTCTAAAGGGAGTAAGACTGCTATCAATTATGGATGGGGGCAGACAGATAACTCTATCTGCTCTAAAATTTATTTGGAGAGTGGGCATCAAGTTTTAGATACTTGGTTTGATGGGGTGTGTGAGGTTTACAGGTCAGCACAATCTGATTATTGAGTTGACTAAACCAGAAGTTCTTTCATAATAATAGCAGTTCCTTCCGCAGTACGGGTTTGACTAGCCCAATTGATGTACTGAAGCCCCAACGCCCAGAGTCTGAGGCGAGTAGAGGTGGGTATATTGTCCTAACTACTGTCGACGTTACTAGAGTAGGGGAGTCGGAAGGAGCTACTTTTTTAGTTGACCCAAACAGACATTCAGCCATAATAGTAGTATGATGAATAACACAGAACTAGCCAAGGCCTTGACAGTGATGGTAACCGATCCCAAGATCAGAGGCTTCCTAGAAGATAACGATCCCATGGCTCTGAAGCAAGCAACAGAAGCTCTCAGAAACTATTTCAACCAATATCAGACCACCCATTACACGCTTTCAGGTCAAGTACCCTGGACGCCCCCGATAGGACCTGCTGATTACTACCCTGATTGGGATTTCTATATGAAGCCTCACCATGAATACACCACAGACATGAAGACTGAACCTTTGAAGTGGGGTCCGTTTGGAGAAGGTGGCTCTACACCTCTTGCAAAATAAGAGTTGACTTCAACCCAAATTCAGCCATAATAGTAGTATGATGACAATGACGATCAGAGAAGCGGTTAAGAAGTATAAGAAGAAGGATACGTGCAGGTACTTCTTGAAATGCACTAACAAAGCCACCACCACCATCCCTAACCCTATTCTGGGTGAGGTGCCTGCTTGTAAGAGCTGTTCAGACTTCTATAAGAGGCAATCATGACATACCGAGTTACTTGGTATTCAATGTGGGCCAGACCCCAGATATATAATGGGCTCACCAAACAACAAGCAGATACTTTAGTCTGGGAGGGTAGGGAGAGTCAGTATAAAGTAAAGGTAGAAGAGTTTGAGATAGATGGTGATAATCGAACCACACTCGAATAACACCCCCTAGCTTAAACTTTATAGTTGACCAACCCCCAAGAAGCACCTACAATAGTAGTATGATGAATAAGAGCACCACAAAGCAAGTCGGAAACACCACCATCCACTCCAACGAATGGGTCACCTTCGCATTCGAAGTTAACGGGGAGCTGTTCAAGCTCAACCAGGGAGTCGATATCATCGATCCCAAGACTGGCCTGAAGTCCGTTCAGGGCACCATCGACTTCATCTCCGAGAAGGGTTTCTCCGCACGCATCCTTGGACCTTTCGGTTCAGGCTCACCCTTCTACAGCTTCGAACATGCCGCTAAGTTCGATAGCGCCCAAGACGATCACGCCAGCTGGAAGCAGTGCTGCAGGACCAAGCCTCTGGGGCTGTAATTTATAGTTGCCGTAAACCCAACATTCACCTACAATAGTAGTATGATGAATAAAGAAGTTACTTACGAGATCTACGATACAATGATTGGTGATTGGCGCAAAGTCTCTGAGCCTGCTATCGGAGGTATTAAGTGGGAGAAGCGTGAGCAGATCGGAGATGAAGTCCAGTCTGCCTATTACGATAACTCCTTCTACAAGGTACCCTTCTATGGCCCCTACGATCAGGGTCGTATCCATCGTGCTCTCAACAATTTATATCCTGCTCGCTTCAACAAATTCGGTGGTTATACTACCGTTTCAAGCGTAGAGCAGCTTGATGAAGAACACATTAAGGTAGAGCTCTGCTACCATATTGGAGACTAACCATGACTAGTAAGCTACGAGCATTCGAAGACATCATATTAAACATACCAGATTTGAGGGAGCTCCAGGGATCGCTTAGGACCGCTATCAACGATAGTGATATTCGTACTGAAGATAAGCGCAGGTTGCATATGCACATCAATCAATGTAACACTATCAATGACTTACAGCGCCTATTCTACAACGCTTTACTCAAGTATGAAGGGCATGGAGTTGTATGAGTTGGGTGGCTAGAAAGATAGCAGGATTAGATAACGAGAACCAAGAACTGGTTATCTACGAATACTTTAAACATAAACAACAGCAAGAAGAGATTAAGAAGTTCTGGGAAGAGTATGAAGATGAATACTATGCAGGAGGTTCATAATGGATAAGCTTATACAGTTTTGTGTGATGGTGTTAGCAAACCTTGTGGCACTGGCCATCTATGCACTTGTTAGTATTACTATCTGGAAGGCCATTTGGTAGTTGCCGTTAACCCAACTTCCCGTATAATAGGAGGTAAGATGAATAACACAGTCACCGTTGAGTTGCCCCTAGCGAGTAACTCATTTGAATCAACAGGAGGTAAGCTTGGTTTTGCCATCGGCACCCTCCTTAACCTCAAGCGTATGATTGAGCTTAACATGGCTGACAATTCTTGTCGCTCTTCTGAGCTCCCTATCTTCTCAAAAGAGGAGATGCTCACTACCTTGAATAACGCAATCGATAAGCTCGATACCATTCAGTACCCCTACGCAGTTTAAACATGAGTAAGCTAAACAAATACGCGGCTATTGAACAGCTCAAGGGTTTGAAGTGCTGGATTGAGAATAACTCTCTTGTACAAGATCGCGACAAGAGCATTATTACCAACAATATTAAAAACGTGATCACATTACTGGAGCCAAAAAACAAATAAATGAAGCACCCCTATGATGGAAAAAACGAAGGTCTTACTGCTACTGAACTCGATTGCAAAAAGATCGCTTGGATGGTCGAACACTCTCCTGAGTGGGATTTTGAGAACGTTTCTGTGGAAGACTACCTGGAAACCGTTCCTGACTATCCCACGGACGAACAGGTGGAAGGCTACAACCATCTCAGCGTGGCCGTTAAGCCTATCGTTAAGAAAGAGGAGCCTGTCTCGTGAGTAATCAAGACGAACTTCGTGATATCATTGCTGCACTTGCCATGCAGACATTGATTGACAACCAGGCCACTCCCAAGTGGGTGGCCACTCAAGCATACCGCTATGCTGACGCAATGCTTGATGCCAGAGACGAGGTCAGCCATAATAAGGAGTATAGTAAATGAGTACGAATATTACCGGAGAGGTGACTCAAAAGCTTGTCGAGGCATTTGAGTTCTTTAATAAAGAGCTCGACGCCAACCTTGACACTCCAGTGTTTACGTTGATCCCCAATCGTGGTCGTCAATCGTATTATGGATGGTATTGGGCAGGTAGGTGGAAGGATGGTAAGAAGACGCTCCCGGAGATTAATATTACCGCTGACACGTTGAAGAGGTCTGTAGAGGATGTTTGCGAGACGCTCATCCACGAGATGGCCCACTACAAGAACTCAGTAGAAGAGATCGTCGATTGTAATGCCAATCAGTATCATAATAAGCACTTCAAGAAGAGGGCCGAATCGTTTGGCTTGAAGGTCGAACGTATGCGTAATAAAGGCTATGCAAAGACCTCATTGGATGAGAAGGCCAATAACCTGGTTAAGAAGTATAAGAACAAGTACTGCAAAGACGATAAGAACCCCTTCCATGTCTATCGTGTTACGGAAGATCGTGTGAGTGTGGTTCGGTCTAACAAGAGGTTCATTGCAGTTAACCGAGAGCTAGCCGAAGAGGTAGAGTCTACCTTTGGTGATCAGACTCTTAGGGAGACGGTTGAGAACCTGATGAGGGCAGCTGTGAGTGAGGCTGCATTTGAGGTAGTCAAATGAGCGGAGAGACGTTTGTAGCCTTTGTTGGTACTCTCATCATTCTAATCTTCTTATTGACCTATCGGTATTAGTCTACTATACTATCTGTAATGGATACAATACAGGCTAAGACTGTAATGACGTTGGCCGAATATATGGAAGATAGACGTAAGGTGATTGACCGGTATGTGGAAGGAGAGCATAAATGGTATGGTGACTTGAGTACATCCATGCCCAGTCTAAGTATGTATGAGGGTAGGCTACCGTGGTACTTAAAAGATGATACATTCCCAAACACTAAAGGAGTTAACTGAAGACGAACTAGCATTGATGTGGTCGGTGATGGATCATCTCTTTGTTAGTCGATTGGGTTATAACTTTAAGTATAAATGGCTACAGATGGTAAGACCAGATGTACTAGATGGTATCATACGTAAGAGTAACTTAAAGGAAGAGTATCATAGTGTGAGAGATAGCCTGATTGGTAAATTAAAAGAGGGTATGTTCTAGATACGGTGGGGTGTTTCTAGAGCAGTGTGGGTGTTTCTAGAACAGTGGTTGTTCTAGAGAGAGTTACATCTAATAGAGCCAAACGCCTATATAACCCCAGTACGGGAATCCTAGATATACAGTTTGACAAAGTGTGGTTTCTAACCCCATGCTACCAAATTTTTTTTGCAAATTTTTTGTAGAATTCAGCCAATGGGGGTTTTAAATGTTAGTCTATTATACTATCTAGGTGCTACAGGGGTCGGGGTCGAGATACCATTTGATAACCATACGGGGCCGGTAATTGGTTACCAAATACTTTACCTGGCATAACGTGACCCGTGTTTTTATCAACATAAGGATTCTGTGTTATTTGACCCGTTAACTCTTGATTGGTTTTATTAAGTGCATACTCTGTATTATAACTATCTCTTGCCTGCTGTAATCTAGTATTTTTAGCATATTGTTGCTTTAAATCCACACCTAGCTTACTCAAGCTGTTTATTACCGCCATTTTTGTCTCTGGGGGCAATCCAAGCATTTGTATTATATTATCTGCCATTTGATTTACCTGTTGATTTGTAAAGGCCTGCTTACCCACTGCCACCGGGCTCAGTGGTGCACGTTGACCACCGGTTACTGCACCGGCCAGGTTCTGTCCCAATTGTTTGACACCAGCCACGGCTCCTGCAGCATAAGGTGCCACACCCTGTGTCATGCCCTGTAATCCTGCAGCCACTGGTCCTTGCTCTCTAATTGCTACTGCTACATATGCTTCTGACAATAACTGTATATCTTTTGTAACCATATATTATTTAGTTATATGTTTGGCCATTTCTCCATCTTCTATGGTTAATTTACCCAATTCTACCGCACTCCTCATATCTGGTAACAGACGTCTGTAATGCTGTAGTATATGGTTATAATACAAAGATTCTCTATCTTTAGACAATTTTGCCAATAGCTCCTCACATTCCTTAATAGAAAGCCTATTAATCTTCTTAATCTTTTTCTTCTTACTCACCAAATATTTATTTCCATAGTTCTGATTTGTTAAATCTCCGTAACTTATTGTAATTATTAGTAATTATATTTAAAAAATTTTTTACGAACCGAAATCCACTTCGTGGATCTTAATTGACCTTTACTGGCTTTTCCTTAAACTAAATCTTTTAAATGCTTTAAATTCACCCATATATTTATAATTTTTTTTACGGAACCGAGGCCTTACAGGCTCTAAGGTTAGGGTTATTCTAAATTTCTATATAAAATATTATTCATAAACAATTCCGCATCTTCCCTTCCAATTAAAGAGGTTAAGGCCATCGATGTTTTAGGGTTTTGTTTTAATGAATTAATATAAAGGTTTCTATCTGCAATGCGTTGACGGGCATCCACATCACTGTCTAGTAATCTTTGATATTCTGTGTTTACATGTGAGGCCCACGTTCCAAATGCCGGGACCGTATAAACAAAAGCTTCTAATACCTGATCTTCGGTTTCTGGTCTCTTGAGAATAGCATTTTTACTAAATGTGGTTGCCCATTCCGGGAGAGGACGGTTGGGTATATGTGAGATACGCTGACCTAAGCGGTATAAATGTTCATCCAATAAAGCATTTTTATTATTGGAAAAATCAAAGAAATACCCCGTACATGTACCATTTAACCAGATAACATCAAACCCTAAATCGGGGGCATTAATTAAAGGATGGGCGTAGAAATTTGCATGTAAGACTTCTATCTTCTCTGAACGAAAAGCTTCAAGATGTCCATAATGTAAAGAACCTTTAATGAATAAGAAGTTTTTCCAAAGAGATACCTTCTCTCTACTCTCATCAAAAATTAACGGAACACTAAAGTAAGGTTCTAGGGATGCTTGAATTACACCGATAAATTTCTCCAAATTAGACATACCTTATTATAAAGGTATATTAATAAAAAACAACTATTATAGACCGTATTGTTGTTTAAGAGCAGGTACACCCTGAATTAAGGATTGAAGTAGGTAGGGGGCAGCATTATCCGGAAGACCAAAAGCTTTTAATAAATCGTTGACCGCTTTTTCTTGTTCTTTTGTTGCCTTAGGAGTGGGTGGTGCCTGTTTATTTGCAGGTTGTTGTTTTGGGGCAACCGGGGTATTTTGCTGGGTTTGAGTAATGGGGGGTTGTGCGGGTTGCGTGGGAGCTGTAGCAGCTACAGGTTGTTGTGCAACTCCAAAACCGGCTAGTTGTTGTTCTCTAACAACTTTATAGGACTCGGCAATTAATTGTGCATCCCTTGTCATCGTATTATTTATTATTTGACTATATAATAAAATAAATTTTTTTAGGGATTTACTACTTACTTCTAAAAAATAGGACAAATAGATCTAAATATTATATATGGCATCGACAATTACAATAGTACAACAACCTGTAAGTACAACCTTTAATTTAAAGTCTCACACCGAAGATGTAGCAGCTGTTAGCTTCAATACACTTGCCACGGCGGTCACCGCTGATGGTCCTCAAGCAGGGTCCCCTGTTGCGGTAACCTATCAATGGCAGAGATCTACCAACGGTGGTGCTTCTTTCAGTAATGTAGGTGGTGCTACAAGTGCTGTATTAAATTTTGATGCCCCGGTCACTGCTACTGGATATGGCTACAGAGCGGTAGTTAGCGCTCAGGGTTCTTCCAACGTAACAACAGTATCTGCGGTTTTAACGGTAGACAATCAATATGCACAATTTGCCACAGATACAGAGGCAGGATCGGCTCGTTTTGGTAGACTTTGGGCTGCAGAGATTGTTTAATTGAGTTGATTTTAACAGCTTATCACCCATAATAATACTATGGCTAAAATCATAAGCGGACACGATAATGCAATGAATAAGAGAATTGCACGTTCTTTGAGAGAGCAGTTTATACGACCCATAAAGGCAATTGGAAGAAACCATAAACCAATGTTTCGTGCACAACGAAAAGATGCAGGTAAAAAGAAATCATGAATAAAAAGTTAGAAGAAATTATTCTTGATACTTCCCCGGAAATTAAAGCCAAGCTATATCAACCGGCTAAAAAGGCATTTGAAGCGCCAGACACGGGTATTACTATTAATAAGCCGGCAGCTTATAAGGTAATTAAAGATTGTGCCGAAACCACTTTACTATTTTTACCTATAGAAATATTTTTAAAATTCAAAAATCCCATTCAATCTCTAAGGGGTAAATTTACCCGAGATCACGTAATTGATCTTTATAACCGAACTATTTCGGATTCTGTGGCTAAAATTTTATTTCAACTTATCCTAGATACATGTCCCAAGGCTCCATGTATCGTGACTGGGAAACAGATCGGAAGAGCACACGTCTGAACTCCAGTCACCGGCTATGATCTCGTATGCCGTCTTCTGCTTGAAAAAAAAAA